>Ga0307516_10001515_pt1 | contig 31972 bp, 27 predicted proteins | sample 19_EM_MG_FD_203310 | JGI IMG/M metagenome (GOLD analysis project Ga0307516, IMG submission 203310) | Populus trichocarpa ectomycorrhiza microbial communities from riparian zone in the Pacific Northwest, United States - 19_EM | ecosystem: Host-associated > Plants > Roots > Unclassified | place...
GGCCCGATCCTGCCGATCCGCGCCTACGACTCGCTCGAGACGGTGATCCAGACGATCAACGCCGGCCCGCGCCCGTTGGCCATCTACCCGTTCAGCAACGACAAGCGCCAGGTGCAGATGCTGCTCGATCGCGTGATGTCGGGCGGCGTGTCGGTCAACGAGGCGCTGTTCCACGTCGCCCAGCACGACCTGCCGTTCGGCGGCGTCGGCGAGTCCGGGATGGGCCACTATCACGGCCGCGAAGGCTTCGACACGTTCTCCAAGCTGCGCCCGGTGTTCTACCAGGCGCGCTTCAGCGCGCTCAAGCTGATCGGCCCGCCGTACGGCAAGTTCGCCACGACGATGCTGGGCTTCCTCACGAAGTGAGTCCGCAGCCGGCCTACTTCGACGCGACGACGTTGGGCACCAGTGCCGGCTTGTCCGTGTACTGCGCCGGGAACACCTTCTTCAGGTCGGACACCTTGGGCAGGTCGTTGTAGACGATGTACGGGTAGTCGGGGTTCAGCGTCAGGAAGTTCTGGTGGTAGCCCTCGGCAGCGTAGAAGGCCTTGAAAGGCTCGATCCGCGTGACGATGGGCTTGCCGAACACCTTGGCCGCGTCCAGCTGCGCGATGTAGGCCGTGGCGACCTTGCGCTGGCCGTCGTCCAACGGGAACAGCGCCGAGCGGTATTGCGTCCCGTGGTCCGGGCCCTGGAAGTTCAGCTCGGTCGGGTTGTGCGCGACCGAGAAGTACACCTGCAGCAGCTTGCCGTAGCTCACCTGCGCGGGATCGAACGTGACCTGGACCGATTCGGCGTGACCCGTCTGGCCCGAGCTCACGACTTCGTACTGCGCCGTTTCCTTCTTGCCACCCGAGTAGCCCGAGACGGCGTTGGTGACGCCCTTGACGTGCTGGAACACCCCCTGCACGCCCCAGAAGCAGCCGCCGGCGAACACGGCGGTCTCGGTATGGCGGCCCGCCGCGGGCTCGTCGACGGCGGGTGCCGGGATGACGACCGACGGCTCGGCGGCGTTGGCCATGCCCATGTGCAGGCCGACGGCCGCCAGGCACGCGGCGCCAATGGAGGCAAGGAAGAACTGGGTCGCCTTCGAGGGGGCGGCGGTGGCGGTGCGGTTCATGGTGGGTGATGTCCTGGAGGAAAACGAAAGAAGCGGGTCAGGCCGGCGTGAACGCCATCGCGACGCCGTTCATGCAGTAGCGCAGACCGGTGGGCTTGGGGCCATCGTCGAACACGTGGCCCAGGTGGCCGCCGCAGCGGCGGCAGTGCACCTCGTCGCGGGCCATGCCCAGCGATTTGTCGACGCGCTGGTTGACGGCGTTGGGCAGCGGCTGGAAGAAGCTGGGCCAGCCGGTGCCGCTGTCGAACTTGGTCTGCGACGAGAACAGTTGCAGCGCACAGCCGGCGCAGGTGAACGTGCCCTTGCGGTGCTCGTCGTTGAGCGGGCTCGTGAAAGGCGTCTCGGTGCCTTCGTGGCGCAAGACGGCGTAGGCCGCGGGCGAGAGCTTGGCCCGCCACTGTTCGTCGGTCATCTCGACCTCGAAGTGCTGCCTGGACGCCTCCGCCGTCGTGGCAGCGGCACGGCTGCAGGCGGACGCCAGCGCGGCCATGCTGCCACCGAGCAGCAGGCGGACACCGGACAGGACAGCGGTTCGACGGGCGATGGACATGACGGAGCTTCTTCGGTTCGTTGCGGGATGAGTGTCTGTCGTTGGCCGGCGCCGGATCCTTACAGCGTGGCGGACCGGATCTTGCGATGCTCGAGCGAACGGCGCCCGGCGCACCGTTTATGACCATGGCGGGCGCCATAGGTTCAATACGACGGCCCGTCGCCGCCGGATGCAATGCCACTTCCGGGAGAATGCACCGATGAGCGCCCTCTTCACACCCGATCCCGCCACCATCGCCCTGCTCGCTCCGGCGGGACGCCTGCGCGCCTCGATCAACCTGGGCAACCCGATCCTGGCCCGCATCGATCCGGCCAGCGGACGCGCGCGCGGCGTCTCCGTCGACCTGGCACAGGCGCTGGCCGACCGGCTGGCCCTGCCGCTGGAGACGATCGAGGTCGCTGCGGCGACGAAGTCGGTCGACGCCGTCACGTCCGGCGCGGCCGACATCGGCTTCTTCGCGATCGATCCGCTGCGCGGGGCCGAGATCGCCTTCACCGACGCCTACATCCTGATCGAGGGCGCCTACCTCGTGCGCGACGGCTCGCCGTGCCGGGTCAACGAGGACGTGGATCGCGCGGGCACCAGCGTGGTCGTCGGCCAGGGCAGCGCCTATGACCTGTTCCTGACGCGCGAGCTGAAGCAAGCCGCCTTCGTGCGCGTGCCCGGCGCCGCCGAGGTGGTCGACACCTTGCGCGCTGGCGCGGCCGACGTGGCCGGCGGTATCCGGCAGGTGCTGCTCGACGTGGCCGCGCGCACGCCCGGCCTGCGCGTGCTGCCGGGCCGCTTCATGGTGATTCGCCAGGCGATGGGCCTCGCCCGCTCGCGCGCTCCGGCGGCCGAGGCAGCGCTGCGCGCATTCGTCGAGGAAATGAAGGCGAGCGGCTTCGTCGCCGACGCCATGCGCCGCCACGACGTCGCCGGCGCCACGGTCGCCCCGTCCGCGCCCTGATCCCCCTGATTCCCAGTTTCCGAAAGGCTTCCGATGGACTCCCCCAAGCATCAACTCTCGATGACGGTGCTCATGACGCCCGACATGGCCAACTTCTCGGGCAACGTGCACGGCGGCACGATCCTGAAGCTGCTGGACCAGGTCGCCTACGCGTGCGCGGCGCGTTACGCGGGACGCTATGTCGTGACGCTGTCGGTCGACCAGGTGATGTTTCGCGAGGCGATCCACGTGGGCGAGCTCGTGACCTTCCTGGCCTCCGTGAACCACACGGGCACCAGCTCGATGGAGGTGGGCATCAAGGTGCAGGCCGAGGAGATCCGCACGCAGCGGGTGCGCCATGCCAACAGCTGCTTCTTCACGATGGTGGCGCTGGACGACGAGCGCAAGCCGGTGGCCGTGCCGCCGCTGGTTCCGGCGACGGCCGACGAGCGCCGCCGCTTCGCCATGGCGGAACTGCGTCGCGTGTTGCGTTCGGAGTACCGCGCGCGATTCGAGGCGCTGCGCCAGGACGCGCCGACCGACGACGGAGACTGATCCGCGCCAGCGCACCTGTCATCGGCTCGGGTATTCATTGAATGCGAATGATTCGCATTACACTGATTCCATGAACTGCCCGACCGCATTTCCCGTTGCCGCCCTCGAAGCGCGCCCGGCGCGCAACGCCACGTGACACGCCGCATGGCGCAACGCCGGCCTCGCCGCCTGCTGCGGATGCGTCCGGTGCTCCAGCGCGCGGAGCACGGCCTCGACCTCGCGCTCATCAGCCTCCGCGCGCAGCCCCGCACCGAGCCGGCGCCGGCCCGGAGTGCCGACCCATGCGCGCTGCGCACACTGAGCGAGGAAAACGCCTTGCTTTCCCGCGAGCTCGGCCGCGTCCAGGCCCGAGCCACGCAGTGGCGCAATGACTGCATCGCACAAGCCGAGCGGCTCGAAGCACTGCTGATGCGCGCTCGCGGCGACAACATCGTCAAGGAGACCCGACTGGCGGTCTTGCGCGACGCGCTGGCGACCCGGCACGAGCGAGCCGCTCGCGGGATCAACCAGCAGGAACCGGTGCGTGGCATCACCAGCCCGCGCGTGCTCTGCGTGGGCGGCCGCGCGCGCCAGGTTCCGATCTATCGAGAACTGGTCGAGCGCCGCGGCGGCCGGTTCGCGCACGTCGATGGCGTCGATTCGCGCTGCTTGCCAGGCTTGTGCCAGGCGCTCGCCGAAGCCGACTTCGTGATCCTGCAGCCGGGCTACGCCTGCCAGGACGCTTGCCAGGCGGTCGAGGCGCACTGCGCTCGCCGCGGCATCCGATGCGTGCAGTTGGCCCAGGCCTGTGTCATCGGGTTCGCTCGCAGCCTCGACCAGGCGCTGGCGCCCGCGTGATCGCCCGACATCATTCGCCCTCGCAGCCCGCCCTGACGCGGTGTTGCGCCCGCACGGCAAAGTCGATCTCAATACGTAATGCGAACTATTAGCATTTGCGTTTCCAAGACATAATGCGGGCCGGGCTCACCGGCTGTGCGGCATCGGCAAGAAGGCCTTGCAGGAGTCCCCGACGAGGAAGAAGTCGGCGCGAGATGACCGCCCCCGCTCAAAAGATCAACGCAAGAAAGACGCACGATGAACGCTCACCGACTCCGTCCGCTGACCACCGCCCTGGCCGCGGCCGGCCTCGTCTGCATGTTGGCAGCCAGCGGCAACGCGGCCGCCGCCCCGAAGAAGAAGACCGCCGACGAGGCCGCGACGCTGGCCGACCTCGAGAAGAAGCTCGACGCGCTCGCCGCACAGAACAAGGCGCTGGCCGACAAGGTCGCCCGGCTCGAGGCTGCCCAGGCCGCCCAGTCGACGCAGGTGACCCAGCAGGCCGCCGTGGCGCAGCAGCAATCGGCGCAGATCCAGGCTCAGGCAGCCGCAGTCGCGCAGGACCAGGCCGCCGTCAAGGCCGACGCCGCCACCGTGGCCGCCACGCAGCAGGCGATCGCCGCCAACACGGCCGCCACGCAGCGCGCCGGCTGGGCCGCCAACACCACCGTCTCGAGCTACGGCGAGATCGGCTACACCCGCCCGACCAGGCAGGTCGACGCGTCCAACACCGATGTACAGCGCGCCGTCATCGGCATGCAGCACCGCTTCGACGACAAGACGAAGATGGTGGCCGAATGGGAATGGGAACACGCCATCACGTCGGCTGACGACAGCGGCGAATCGGAAGTGGAACAGCTGTGGGTCGAGCGCGAGTTCGACAACGGCGTCAAGGGCCGCGCCGGCCTGTTCCTGATGCCCGTGGGCCTGCTCAACCAGTACCACGAGCCGACCGCCTACTACGGCGTCTATCGTCCGGACACCGACACCAAGATCATCCCCAGCACCTGGCGTGAGGTGGGCCTGGGCGCCAACGGCGACATTGGCAACGGCCTGAACTGGGACGTCGCGATCACGACCGCGCCGAACCTGTCCGGCTGGGACGCCGGCTCCACCGAGGCGCGCGATCGCGGCCCGCTGCAATCCATCCACGGCGAGGGCCAGTTCGCCGCCGCGCGCACGTTCGGCACGGTCGCCGCCCTGAACTGGCGCGGCGTCCCGGGCCTGTGGGTCGGCGGATCGGCCGTGTTCGACAACATCGGCCAGAGCCAGCCCGGCTTCGCCGGCAACGGCGCCAAGCTGTTCATGCTCGAAGCCCATGCGCGCTACCAGATCGGCGGCCTGGACCTGGCGGCGGAGGCCGTCCGTGGCCAGATCAATGGCGCGACGCGCTTCAACCAGCAACTCTCGACTGGCGACTTCGAATCGCCCACACTGGTGCCGCACCTGTTCTATGGCGGCTACGTGCAGGCCGCGTACAACCTCGTCCAGTCGGGCGACTACAAGCTCACGCCGTTCGCGCGCTACGAGGTGCTGAACACGGCTGCCGGCTTCGGCTCGCTGCCGGTGTCCGCCGGCGGCATCAAGCAGCCCGACGAAAAGATCCTGACCGTCGGCGCCAGCCTGTTCATCGGCGAAGGCATCGTGCTCAAGGCCGACTACCGCGACTACCGCCAGCACAAGCTGCCGGACACCGACGAGCACTTCACGCTCGGCAACTCCCTGAACCTGGGCGTCGGCTTCGCGTTCTGAGGCATTTTCACTTCCCGCGCCCGCGCGGGAACCACGAGGCACCTTGGCAAGGGACTCCGGTTGGGGTTGGGCTGGTCAAACCAAGGCGCACGAAGCCACCATCAGTTCGGGCTGATGGTGGCTTCACCTTTTTCAGTGCCGGGTCTTGCAGGACGCCGACACATGAACGACAGCGGGGAGACGTACTGGCCGCCTCCCCGCAAGTCGCCTTCTCTCAACGCATCGTCACTCGTCGCGGCCGCCGAACACGCCCAGCAGCGTCAGCAAGCTCTGGAACACGTTGTACAGGCTCAGGTAGACGCCCAGCGTCGCGATGACGTAGTTGGTCTCCAGGCCGTCCTGGACGCGCTTCAGGTCGTGCAGCACGAAGGCCGAGAAGATGCCGATGGCCATGACGGACAGCGTGATCATCAGCGCGCCGGACTGGATGAACACGTTGGCGATGCCCGCCACCATCAACATCACTGCGCCGATGAACAGCCACTTGCCCATCGTCGACAGGTCGCGCTTGATGATGGACGAGAGCGCCGCCATGCCGAAGAAGATCGTGGCGGTGCCGGCGAAGGCCGTCATCACCAGGCCGGTGCCGTTGTGCATGCCCAGCACGAAGCCGAGCAGGCGCGACAGCATCAGGCCCATGAAGAACGTGAAGGCCAGCAGCAGCGGCACGGCCGCCGCCGAGTTGCGGTTCTTCTCGATCGCGAAGATCAGGCCGAAGGCCACGACCATGAAGACGATCATGCCCAGCATGCCGCCCATCGAGGCGGACAGGCCGGTGGCCAGGCCCAGCCAGGCGCCGGCCACGGTGGGGATCATCGACAGCGCGAGCAGCGCGTAGGTGTTGCGCAGCACGCGCGCGTTGCCGCCCGCCGACAGGATGCGGGCGTCTTCGGCGTACGACGGGCGACGCGGGTTGTCAGGACTGGGTCGGAGGTTCAGGTTCACGGCAAGACTCCTTGCATTGCGGATGCCTCACTGTCCTCCGCTCGACCCTTCGCGTAAATGCGAATGAATCGAACGAAAGGATCGTATAAAGCGCATTATCAAGACCTCAGTGGGTCGGCGACTGTCCCTGGCCCAGTTGTTCCAGGCCCGCGCCGGTGCGCCCGGCAAGGCGCTTCGAGCGGGCACGGATGTTCAGCAGCTCGACGCCGAGCGAGAAGCCCATCGCGGCGTAGATCACCATCTTGGGCACGTGAACGTCGAACGCCTCGGCGGCCAGCGTCATGCCCACCATCACGAGAAAGGCGAGTGCGAGCACCTTGACCGACGGGTGGCGCTCGACGAACTCGCCGATAGGCTTGGCCGCGAACATCATCAGCGCGACGGACGCCGCGACTGCGGCGATCATCACGCCGACCCGGTCGACCATGCCCACGGCGGTGATCACGGAGTCGAGCGAGAAGACGATGTCGACGACGGCGATCTGCGCGATGACGCTCCAGAATCGCGCTGCGCCCCCGGGCGCCGAAGGCGCGTGCGCGCCCTCCTCGCCCTGCTCCACCGCCGCGAAGATCTCGCGCGACGCCTTGTACAGCAGGAACACGCCGCCGCCGAGCAACACCAGGTCGCGCCCGCTGAACGACTGGCCGGCGACGGCGAACAGTTCGGTCGTCAGGCCCATGACCCAGCTCAGCGACAGCAGGAGTCCGATGCGAGTGACCATCGCGAAGGCCAGTCCGGCCCGGCGCGCGGTGTCGCGCCGCTCCGCCGGCAGGCGGCCGACGAGGATCGTCAGGAAGATGATGTTGTCGATGCCCAGCACGATCTCGAGCGTGGTGAGCATCGCGAAGGCGACCCAGAGGGTCGGATCGAAAAGGAGTTCCATGGGGCATTCCGGTGCGGTGGCGGACAGGACACTGTAGGCATCGCGACTTTCAGCGTAAAGTCGTATTGATCGCGCCATCGCATCGAAAAAACCGTAGCGTCAGGATCCCGCATGAACTACAAGCACCTCCACTACTTCTGGGCCGCGGCCAAGGCGGGCGGCGTCGTGCGCGCGGGCCAGCAGCTCAACATCTCGCCGCAGACGCTGTCGGGCCAGATCAAGCTTCTGGAAGATCGGTTCGGCTGCGCCTTGTTCCGCAAGGCCGGGCGCGGGCTGGAGCTGACCGACGAGGGCCACCTGGCGGTCGGCTACGCCGACCAGATCTTCGCGCTCGGTGCCGAACTGGAGGCACGCATCGGCAAGACCAGCGGCGTGGCGGCCGCCCTCGACTTCCGCGTCGGGTTGGCGGACTCGGTGCCCAAGTCGATCGCCTACCGCCTGCTGGAACCGGCGCTGGCAGCCGCCGCCAACGTGCGCTTGATCTGCCACGAGGGCAAGCTCACCGACTTGCTGGGTCAACTGGCCGTCCAGCGGCTCGACCTGGTGCTCGCCGACGAGCCGTTGGGCCGCCATGCCGGCATGAAGGCGTTCAACCATGCGCTCGGCTCGACGGCGATGAGCTTCTTCGCCACGCCCGAGTTGAAGCGCTCGCTCAAGGGCGCGTTCCCGCAATGCCTCGACGACGCGCCGATGCTGCTGCCCGGCAATGCCTCGGCGATGCGCCAGCGCTTCGACCTGTGGCTCGCGTCGCGCAAGATCCGTCCGCGGGTCATCGGCGAGTTCGACGACGCCGCGCTGATGAAGGCCTTCGGCGGCGAGGGCCGCGGCGTGTTCATGACGCCCGCGGTGCTGGAATCGGAGACGGCCGCGCAGTACGGCGTGCGGGTGGTGGGTCGCTGCGACGAACTGGTCGAGGAGTTCCATGCGATCTCCACCGAGCGCCGCATCACGCACCCGTGCGTGGCGGCGATCACCAGCTCGGCGCGGGATCAGTTCTTCGTTGAATGATCAGCCAGCCGGGTGCGTCGGATCGATCCAGGCCACATCCTCGGGCGGCTCCGCAGGCTCGATGTCGAGATTGACCGCGATCGCCTGCCCGTCGCTGCGCACCAGCACGCATTCCAGCGTCTCGCTCGGGCTGGCGTTGATCTCCTGGTGCGGCACGAACGGCGGCACGTAGATGAAGTCGCCCGGACCGGCCTCGGCGGTGAACTCCAGGCGCTCGCCCCAGCGCATGCGGGCGCGTCCCTTGACCACGTAGATCACGCTTTCCAGCGGCCCGTGGTGATGCGCACCGGTCTTCGCGTTCGGGTGGATGTGCACCGTGCCGGCCCACAGCTTCTGGGCGCCGGTGCGTGCGAACGTGATCGCCGCCTGGCGATCCATGCCGGGGGTCTGCGCGGTGTTGGGGTCCAGCCTGTCGGCGGGCACCACGCGCACGCCGTCGTGCTTCCAGCGCGGGTCGGCGGCATCACCGTGCGAATGCGATTGCGGGTCAGTCACGCAAGGCTCCTCGTGGCGGGGTCGTGACCCCATTTCGAACCGGAACGACCCGGGTTCAGTCCAGCAGTTCGGCGTCCGACATGAACGCCGATACCCCTTCGACCTCGTCGTGATTGTGCTTGGCGTGATACATCGCGTGGTCGGCCTCGCGCAGGAAGCGCGAGGCGTCGGCCGGCGCCTTGTACAGGCTGATGCCGATGCTGGCACGCAGGCGCACGCTGTGGCCTTCCAGCGGCGGCTTCATCGCCTCGATGATCTTGTCGGCGATCGCGCGCGCCTGCTCCAGCGAGACGATGCCCTCGGCCAGCACGGTGAACTCGTCGCCGCCCAGTCGCGCGATCGTGTCGCCCTTGCGCACGCACCGCTCGAGGCGGCGCGCGAAGGTCTGCAACGCGAGGTCGCCCACGTGGTGGCCGAAGCGGTCGTTGATGCCCTTGAAGCCGTCGAGATCGAGAAACAGCAGCGCCAACGGCGGGCCGCCACGGGCGTGGCGCGACACGGCCTTCTCGAGCACCTCCATGAAGCCGCGCCGATTGGACAGGCCGGTCAGGCCGTCGCTGAGCGCCATCGCGCGCAACTTGGCCTCGAACTCGCGCCGCTCGGAGACGTCATGGGCGAAGGCCGTCAACTCCCAGCGCCCGGCCACCCGCGTGGCGGTGAGGCTCACCTCGACGGACAACGGGCGGCCGGCGCGGTCGATCGCCTGCAGCGTCACCCGCTGGTGGGCGTCCTCCAGCCGTTCCGCCGACGCGTAGCGCGCCACCAGGCTCGCCACCTCGCCGCGCATCGCGTGCGGCACGATCAGCTCGGCCACGGGCTGGCCGATGGTCTCGATCGGCGACCAGCCGAACAGCCGCTCGGCGGCGCGGTTCCATTGCGAGACGCGGCCGTGCTCGTCGATCGAGACGACGGCGTCGTGCGCGTGCTCGAGCAGCGTGCGCATGCGCTCCTCGCTCGTGCGCAGGCGCGCCTCGGCTTCGTTGCGGGCGTCGAGCGCGGACTTCTTCGCAAGCGCGGCGACGATGGCGCTGGCCATCAGCTGCAGCATCTGCACATCGCCGTCGTCGAAGGCTTGCGGCTGCTGCGAGAACACCTTGAGCACGCCCACGGCGACGTTGCCCTGGCGCAGCGGCGCGAAGATCATCGAGCGCACGCCGAGGATGCGGCACGTGGTGCAATCGACGCGCTCGTCGGTCTCGGTATCGTCGCAGCGCTGCACGGTGGCCGTGCGCACGCAGACGCCGGACAGGCTGCCTTCATTGGAGATGCGCAGGCCCAGGTGGCCGGCCATGGCGCCGCTGGCCCGGCGCACGACGGTTTCGTCGCCATCGACGAAGTCGACGGAGGCGCCGTGCGCCTGCGTCAGCTCGCGCAGCTTGTCGATGACCAGCTGCATGAACGGATTCAGGGCCAGATCGGCCTGAACCAGCAACGACTGCGTCTGGATAATGCGTTCGAGCCGATCGAGACGCTCGATCCGCTGTGCCACTGCCACCATTGAGAATCCCTCGTGCCGATGCGCGCGACATGCGGTTCCTGCTCGTGCCCGCTCACGCGGCCATCGGCTGGAACTCGTACGGGTTCGAAGCTCGAACGCCAGCTGGCAGTATGCGTTGGAGCTGTCGGGCTGTCCACCGGTCGGAGAATACCAAGCGGCGACGCGATCCTGCTGAAAACCCTAGGTTGTATTCCGGGCCTGCGGCTCGCGACGCTCGCCGAAACGGCCTCGCCCGCGCTTGACCCTGCCGCCGAGACGCCCACGCACGTGGTGCATGCTTGGCCATCGGCCCCGCCAGGGAGCGCCGATTGCCCGCGCCGCCCGATGCGTTCGCCCCCGCGAGCGCCCAGCCACCTCCGGAGTTGCCCATGGAAGACCAGACCATTCTCGACCGCATCACCGCCCTCGTCGACGAGGAACACCGCCTGCGCGACGGCGCCGTCGCGCCCGAGGCGAACGCCGACCGCCTCAAGAGCGTCGCCGAGCAGCTCGACCAGTGCTGGGACCTGCTGCGCCAGCGGCGCGCGAAGCGCGAGTTCGGTGCCGATCCGGAGACGGCCGCGCCGCGCGACATCGGGACGGTGGAGAACTACACCAACTGAGCCTGCGCGCGCGTGCCGGATCGCGCCGTGATCGCGCTTCACGTTTCGGGAATGCACCTTGCCGCCTGTGGAGACGACCTCCGAACGTCTTCGAAGGCCGTCTCCACCGGAGTACGGCGGGGCAACCCAAACCAAGGAGCATCACGTGCAAAAGAAGCAGGACCAGCAAGGCCAGCAAGGCCAACAGGGCAGCACCGCGAACCCGTCTTCGCAGGGCCGCAACGACCAGCAAAGCCAGTCCGGCAAGCAAGGCCAGCAAGGCAACCAGCCGACACCGGGCGGCTCGAACCAGCAGGACCAGTCGGGTGGCGGTCGCGACCAGCAGGGCGGCAAACAGAAGTCCGACCCGGGCCAGGCGCAGAGCCGCTCGGCGCAGCCGGCGCAGCAAGGCGGCGATCACGGCAACCGTTCGGACAAGCAGCGCTGATCCGCGCGGGCCGCCCGTCGACGGCCCGCCGACCTTTCCAGGCACGGCCGGCTCGTCCGGCCGTTTCTCATGGCTGCGCCGAAACTCATGGCTGCGCCGAAAGTACGGCCGCGTTTTGCCGTATGGTGTCCGCTGAGCTCAGACCCTGACCAACGGACTTCTTCGTGCCCCCTGCCCGCCCTTCCTCCGCCAATCCCGTGGACGCCGGACTGTATCGCGGCGTCTGGCGCTACGCCGCAGGTGCCCGCGTCGCCATGCTGGCGTCGATGGCGCTGCTGATGGCGTCCCAACTGGTGCGCCTGTCCGTGCCGTGGTTCGCGGCGCAGGCCATCGATGCCTTGCAAAAAGGCGGCCCGGACAGCCTCGGCCGCGCGCTCGCCTGGGTCGGCTGCGTGATGGGCGCCGCGATCGGCGCGTGGATGCTGCACGGCCCCGGACGCGTGCTCGAACGTCGCGTGGGGATTCGCGTGCGCGCGTCGTTGTCGGACGAGCTCTATGCGCGGCTGACCGCCGCGCCGCTCGGCTGGCACGAACGCCACCATTCGAGCGACATGCAGCAGCGCGTGCGGCAATCCACGCAGGCCCTCTACGAGTTCTCGGCCAACCAGTTCATCTACCTGCAAAGCCTGGTCGGGCTCGTCGGCCCGCTGGTGGCGCTGGCCGCGTTGTCGCCGGGCGTCGGGTTGGCGGCATTCCTCGCGTTCGGCACGCTGGCCCTCGTGAGCATGCACATCGACCGCACGCTGATGAAGCTGGCCATGCAGGAGATGGAGGCCGAGCGCCGCTACGGCGCCGGCATGGCCGACTTCCTGGGGCACATCGGCACGGTGCTGAGCCTGCGGCTCCAGGAGGCCTCGCGGCGGCTGCTGCAGTTGCGGCTGGCACGCATCTTCGTCCCGCTGGGTCGCAGCATCCTCATCAACGAGTACAAGTGGTGCATGGTCGACCTCGTCAGCACGCTGACGACCTGGGCGCTGGTCGTGGCCTACGTCTACTCGATGAGCCGCAGCGGCACCGGGGCGATCGCGATCGGCGCCGTGTTCATGGTGCAGCAGTACGCCAGCCGCACCGCCGCCGTCGCCACCGACATGACCGGGCGCATGCAGGGCCTGTCGCGCACGCGTGCCGACTTCGCCAGCGCGCGGCCCATCTTCGAGGCGCCGATCGGTGCGCCGGCAGCAGCGTTGCCCGCCGACTGGCAACGCATCATCGTGCGCGACATCGCGTTCCGGCACGCAGCGGCCACGCCGGAGTCGCCGCCGCTGGGGCTCGCCGCGATCACGCTGCACCGCGGCGAGCGCGTCGCGCTGGTGGGCGGCAGCGGCGCGGGCAAGAGCACCTTGATGCGCGTGCTGGCCGGGCTCTACGCAGCGCCGGGCGCCGTCGTCGAGGTCGACGGCCAGGTGCAGGCGGGCGTCCACAACCTCGCCTCGCTGTCGACGCTGATCCCGCAGGAGGCCGACGTGTTCGAGGGCACGGTGCGCGAGAACCTCGACTTCGGCACCGCGCTGCCGCCCGAGCGCCTCGCGGTCGCCATGCACGGCAGCGCGTTCGACGCCGTGCTCTCCGGGCTCGACGGTGGTCTCGAATTCGCCGTCGCGGAGCGTGGCAGCAACCTGTCGGGCGGCCAGCGCCAGCGGCTGTGCCTGGCTCGCGGCGCGCTGGCGGCCGCCGGCAGCTCGATCGTGTTCCTCGACGAGCCCACCGGCGCGCTGGATCCGATCACCGAGGCGCGCATCCATCACGCGCTCGACGCGACGTTTCCGTCCGCCTGCATCGTCGCGTCGGTGCACCGCATGAGCCTGCTGGTGCACTTCGACCGCGTCGCGTTGATGGAAGCCGGGCGCCTGGTCGACATCGGCTCCCTCGCGCAGTTGCGCGAGCGCCAGCCCGCGTTCGCGCACATGCTCGCGGGCAGCGCGCACGAGGCCGCGGCGACGACGGATCAGCCGGCCGCCTGACGCCGGCGCCAACTTCCAGGAGGTGACCTCCTTCATCAATGTCGACAAGGCGGCGCACGCCATCGTGATCCCCGCACTTTCCGCTCGCGCCTTCGCGCTGCACCCCGTGCACCTGGCCGCAGGCGCCGCCGACACCCGCGCCGGGCAGGCCACCTATGACGCGACGACCGGCACGTTCACGATCCCGCCCCGCACGGCCGTGGTGTTCGTCGTGCCGCAATGATCGACTGACCGATTTCGGGCCGGGCCTCGCACGCGAGGCCCCTTTTTTCGGCTCAGCCGGCGTGGCGCTTGACGAACGCGAGGTAGGCCGCCGTCCAGTCTTGCATGAACTTGGCCGTGGACTCGCCGAGCTTGCCGTTGGCGTCGAAGACACCCTCCCTGGCGTGGATGAACACCTCCGGCTGGCCCAGGGTGGGCACGTCGAGGTAGGCCAGCACGTTGCGCAGGTGCTGCTGCGCCATCGCCGTGCCGGTTGTGCCGATCGACACGCCCAGCACGCCCGCGGGCTTGCCCTTCCATGCACTCTGGCCGTAGGGCCGCGACGCATGGTCGATCGCGTTCTTGAGAACGCCCGGCATCGACCGGTTGTATTCCGGCGTGACGAAGACCAGGCCGGTCGCCGCGGCGATCTCGCCTTTCAGGCGCTTCACGGCCGCGGCCGGGGCGCCGTCGTCGTCCTGGTTGTACCCCGGCAAGTCGTCGATGCGCAGTTGCGTGAACTCGACGTCGGGCGCGAGTCCCGGCAGCGCGTCGGCCAGCTTGCGGTTGAAGGAATCGCGGCGGAGGCTGCCGACGATGACGGCGATGCGGGTCTGGGCCATGGTGTCTCCTCAAAAGAGTTTTCGCGGCAAGGAACGCTCCCGACGCGGGGGCCTGCGTGGCGGCGCCACGCATCCGCCATGATCCTCGAGCGGCTCGCGGCGCCCTGCCGATGTTCCCTACTTTGAGCAGGGGATCAGCCCCTAGCTTCCGCCTTGCGACGGGGTGTCGCGCTTCATACATTGAATCGCGCCCACCTGTCGGGGCCCTCGACAGGCAAGACGCGCATGCGGCTTGCGCCGCAGACGCCACCCGTTTCGAAAGGCTCTCCATGTCCCCGACCTCTGCCCACGACGCCGGTGCGGATCCGCGTCCGCCCGAACCCAACGATCCGGATTTCCGCCTGGTGCTCGAGAGCTTGGTGGACGCGTACCGGCCCATCCTCGAGGAAGACCTGAAGCGCGCCGGCGACCTCGATGCGCTGGTCAAGGAGGCCGATGCCTCCGGGCCCGATTGCGAAGCGGAGATCCTTGCCGCCGAGCGCCTGTTCGCGCCGTTCGTCAACGAGAAGATGGCGCTCGCGCTGCTGCCCGCGCAGGCGCGCGAGCTGCTCGGCCCGGCGCAGAACTGGCGCTGGTGCCTGCTGCACATCCGCTGCTGCATCATCTTCGGCTGGCTGCTGTGTCGTCGGCCGCGCAATTTCCGCCTGTCGGCCTACTACCTGTACCGGTACTGGATCTGCGTGCGCCAGACGCTGGGCACTCCGGTCACGCCGGGACGCCTGACCGATGCGGAACGACGCGACCTGGCCACGCTGGTCAACGCGCTCGCCAAGGCCTATCGCCCCTACCTGGCCGATGAACTGGCCACGGTCGACTTCACCGCCGGACTGCCGCAGGACCTCGACGACGGCGCGGTCGACTGCGAGACCGGCGAGGACGAGACCGCCGCGATCTTCGAGCGCCTGATGACCCTGGAGACCGCCCAGGCCCTGCTGGGCGCCGCGGCGTTCAAGGAGCACAGCGCGCAGCCCTGGTTCTGGTTCTGCCGCTGCTGGTGCCTGTGCTCGATCCGCTTCGGCTGCTGCCTCGCGCGGGCTCGCAACCTCGTCGAAGTCCTGGGTTGCCTGCGCTTGTACTGGACGTGCATCCGCGAGTGTTTCCGTCCGCTGACCTGCGCCCTCACCGGCCCCGACGGCTGCGTGCCCGAAGAGGTCAACGCGGACATCCCGGCGCTGGTCGTCGCGATCACCGGCACGGCCGCCGGCCTGGGCTTCAGCCATTACGTGCTCGAGTGGTCGAAGGACAGCATCACCTGGCACGCGTCCGATTTCGTCTACCCGCCCGTGCCGCCCGGCAGCACCGTGCAGGGGAGCACCCCGGTGGTCTCGTCGCTGCTCGCCTACCTGAACACGACGCTGCTCGACGCCGGCACGTTCTTCGTGCGGATGACCGTGTCCGGAAGCGGCGGCGCCACCACGACGTGTTCGATCATCTTCTCGGTGTTCAAGAAGGATGTGCGCATCCTGGGCGCCGGCGGCAACACCTCGCTCGACGCGCCGTGGACCGACCCCGCTGCGCGCCTGATCGACAACGTCCCCGCGCTGTGCTCGCGCGTCGCCGGCACCTACGAGGCCTCGTTCGGCGGTGGCTGCCTGGAGATCCTCGGGTCGGCCTACGTGGGGGGTTGCGACAACCTGAAGACCAAGGGCTACACACTGGACTGGAAGCCCGGCTACGAGATCGACTGCACCACCGGCGGATGGACCAATTTCCTGGCCATCGACTTCATCACGCCGGCACAGCAGCGCATCATCAACATGCGCATGGACACGGACGACCTGACCGCCTACTGGGGCCCGGATTGCCTGGTGCCGTGGCCGTTCCCGCCGTTCTGCCTGCTCACCGATCCCACCGGCCGGCTCTATCCGGGCTCGTGGAACACGCTGGTGGGCGGCTGCAACCTCAGCGGCCTGTTCACGCTGCGCCTGACCGTCACCGACACGATGTCGGGCACCTACTGCGACACGCAACGGATCTGGCTGGACAACAAGCCGATCACCGCGATGATCCTGATCGACGCGGTGCCCAAGTGCGCCGACCTCTTCATCAGCCAGTTCGCGCTGCCGCCCGACTGCTCGGTGCCGTGGAGCCTGCCGGTCTCGGGCATCGCCTACGACGAATACATCGACGAGACGCTGCCGCTGGCGCGCCCGAACGACAACTTCGACTACTACGCGATCTCGATCGAGAAGCAGGGCGGCCCGTCGCTGACGATCCCGATTCCCGGCCCGGGCGGCACCTGCTACTACGGCACCTCCCGCGTCGGCGACCCCGGCACCCGCTGCGGTGTGCCCACCGTGGCGCAGATCATCGGCACGCTCACCACGTTCGACCTGCGCGCGATCGATCCGTTGTGCCAGGCCAGCCTGCCCTACGTCGTTCCCCCCGGCTTCGCGACGCCACGCGGCCAATGTTGCGTCTACATCTTCCACCTGACCGTCTACGACCGGACGGCCCGACCGTGCGGCGTCAACTACGCCACGGCCGACTGGCCGGTGAAGATCTGCAACGACTTGCAATCGCCGATGTGACGTCATGGACGCGGTCTGGTTGCACGTGGTGCTGGCCGCGTTCGCGACATGGCGGCTGTCGACGCTGCTCGCGCACGACGACGGCCCGTGGGACGCGATCGCGCGCTTGCGTGCCGCGCTCGGTGACGGCGCGTGGGGACGCATGCTCGACTGCTTCCGTTGCGTGAGCCTGTGGGTGGCGGGGCCGCTGGCCTGGGCCGTGGGGCGCGACGCGCTGGAACAGTGGCTGGCCTGGCCGGCGCTGTCCGGCGCGGCCTGCCTGCTCGACCGCTGGGCTCACCCGCCACCACCGGCATTGACGATCGAACCCTGGGACGAACGAGGAGACGACGATGAGCTGTTGCGGAAACAAGCGGGCCAGCCTGGCGGTCCCGAAGACCAACCCCCTGACGGCAACGTCACGCCCCTTCACGGCGGCCCGCCCCGTCGCTGACGTGCGGCCCGCCGCCCCGGCGCCAGCGCCTGCCGGCCCAGCGGCGGCGCTGCGCGCGCCGGGTTCGCCGTCGCCCGGCGCGGGCCCGGGCACGGTGCGCCTGCGCTACCTCGCGCGCGCGGCGATCCTGGTGCGCGGGGCGCGATCGGGCGCCGCCTATCGCTTCTCCGAGAGCCAGCCGGTGATCGCGGTCCAGCGGGTCGATGCCGAGCCGCTGCTGGCCACCGGGCACTTCCGGCGCGAAGCCTAGGCGCTGCAGGAACTGCCGGCGCCGACGACGCCTTCTACCGCGCGGGCGCCTGGCGCGTCGACATCTGCAAGGGTTCGAGACCCAGCCGCTGTCCGCCCGCCAGCACCCAGTGGATGACGGGGCCGAGCTCCTCCAGCGTGTACTGCTTGTGCACCAGCGCGCGCACGCCGGCCTCGCGGGCCTCGTTCTGCAACTGATCGGGCAGGTTGCCGGAGCTGATGATCACCGGCAGGTCGGCGCGGATGCGGTGCAACGCTCGCGCGACGTCCAGGCCCGAGAGCTCGGGCATGTTGAGGTCGCTCACGACGATGTCGAACGCGTGCGGCGCCACGCGCACGACTTCGATCGCGCGGGCCGGGTCGTGCAGGCACGTCACGGCATAGCCGAGGCGTTCGAGCAGCCGCTCGACCATCACCACCATCACCTCGTCGTCGTCCACGTAGAGCACGTTCTCGCCGTGGCCACGGTAGGCGATCGCCAGTGGCACGGGACGATCGGCGGCCTCGGTGCTGGCCGAGCGCGGCAGGTAGATCTCGAACGCGCTGCCCGCGCCCGGCGCGGTCTGCACACGGATGACGCCGCCGTGCGCGGCGATGATGCCGTGGGCCACCGCCAGCCCGAGTCCGGTGCCCTCGCCCACCGGCTTCGTGGTGAAGAAGGGCTCGAAGATGCGCGCCCGCGTCTCCGCGTCCATGCCGCGACCCGTGTCCGAGACGGTCAGGCGTGCGTAGGCGCCCGGCGTCAGGCCCCCACCGAGATGGCGCGCGTCGTCGGCGTCGAGCTCCACGGCCGCCAGCGCCACCGCGATCCGGCCGGGCTTGCCGCCGAGCGAATGCCAGGCGTTGGTGCACAGGTTCATCAGCACCTGTTCGACCTGCGTCGCGTCGGCCATCACGAACAGCCGCTCGGCGCACAGCGACACATCCAGCGTGACGCCGGCCGGCAGCGTCGAGCGCAGCAGCCCGATGCACTCGTCGACCAGTGGAGGCAGCTCGCAGCTGACCACCTCGCGCGGCTGGCGGCGCGCGAACGCGAGGATCTGCTGCACGAGACCGCGACCGCGCAGGCTGGCCTTGCGGATCTGCTCCAGGCTCACGGCGGCCGGATGCTCGGGCCGCAGGTCCTGGATCGCCAGTGCCGCGTTGCCCAGGATGCCGGCGAGCACGTTGTTGAAGTCGTGCGCGATCCCGCCGGCGAGCACGCCGATCGCTTCCATCTTCTGCGACTCGCGCAGCTGCGCCTCGAGCTCGAGGCGCACGCTCTGGGCGCGGCGCTGCTCGGTGATGTCGGTGACCATCGCCAGCGCTCCGGTGTAGCAGCCCGCGTCGTCGAACGACGCGCTGGTGCTCATCGCCGTCCACAGGTCGCTGCCGTCCTTGCGGGTGAGGCGAAAGTCGTGCTGCTCGGCGATGCCCTGTTCGCGCCGGCGCACGTTCTCGCGCGCATCCGCCTGGGCGCGCTCGTCCATGAAGTCGTACATCGACCGGCCCATCATCTCGTCGGCGGCGTAGCCCAGCATGCGCGCCATCTTCGGATTGACGAAGGTCGTGACCGTGGCCGCGTCGATCATCCAGATGCCCTCCTCGGCCGTCTCCACGATGCGCCGGTAGCGTTCCTCGCTCTGCTTGAGCGCCTGCTGCTGGCGCATGCGCGGCGTGATGTCGCGCATGAAGGCCCCGAAGACGCGATGGCCATCGGCCTGCATGTCGCTGAACGAGATCTCGACCGGGATCTCGCGGCCGTCTCGATGCAGCGCGGTGACTTCGACGGCGCGCCAGTCGAGCCGGCGCTCGCCGCTGGCGAGGTAGCGCGAGAACCCGTGGCGGTGCGCGCCGCGCAGGCGCTCGGGCTGGAGCATGGCCAGCCGCTGGCCGATCACCTCGTCGGGCAGGTAGCCCAGCACCGGCAGGATGGCCGGGTTGCAGAAGCGGATGACGTCGTCCTCGCCGACCATCAGCACGACGTCGGTGGACGACTGCCACAGCAAGCGGTCGCGTTCCGCGCTCTCGCGGACGAGCCGCTCGGCCAGCCGGCGTTCGGTGACGTCCTGCAGCGTGCCGCGGATGCGCACCACGCGGCCCGCGGCGTCGCGCACCGGCTCGCTCGCGGCGCTGATCCAGCGCGCGCGCCCGTCGGGCGGCACGCAGCGGAACTCGGTCTGCGTGGGCAGGTGCTCGAAGAAGGCCTGTTGCGCGATGGCGTCGAACTCGGGGCGATCATTTTCGGCCACGAACTCGCGGAACTCGTGGACGGTGATCGGGCCGCGCGAGACCTCGCGGCCGAAGATCTCGTAGAGCGCCGCCGACCAGGCGATCAGGCCGGTCTCGACATCGATCTCCCAGCTTCCCACCCGCGCCAGGCGCTGCGCCTGCGCCAGCATCGCCTCGGACTCGCCGAGCGCCGCGGCCAGTTCGACCGCGTACTGGCGCTCCCGGTGCAGCAGGACCTGCTTGTCGCGCGACTGCAGCAGGCCTTCGACCATGCCGGCCAGGTCGACAATGATCGCGCGCTGGTCGCCGCTGAGCCGGCGCGAGCGCGAATCGAGCACGCAGACGGTGCCCACCACGAGGCCTTCGAACAGGACCGGCACGCCGACGTAGGAGCGGATCGCCCGCGCCCCGCGCACGAACTCGTTGCCGACGAAACGCGCATCCAGCATCGCGTCGCTGATCTCGACGAGCTCGCTCGCGTCGAGCGTGCTGATGCAGAAACTCTCCCGCATCGAGGCCTCGGTGGCCTGGGTGCCGACGCGCGAGCGGATGAACTGGCGATCCCCGGCGATGAACGTGATCATCGCGATCTCGGCGCCGGTGACCGCGGCGGCGACCCGGCTCAGACGATCGAGCGCGGGATCCGGATCGGCGGACAGCAGGTCGAGCCTCCGGAGCAGGTCGAGGCGGCGGGTGTCGTCGGCGTTGCGGGTGGAGTCCATCCAGGAGGCCGGAGTTGTGGCCTCAGGATAGCGCCGATGCCGGGATCCCGCGAGTCGGGTCTCCTACCCATGGCCGGGCCGGGCGCACACCCCGCCCCGTATCAGGCTTCCACGAGCAGCTTGCCCCGGTGATCGCCCGTGGACAACCGGCTGAGCGGCGAATGAACCGGCGCGCGGCGGGTCGGAATCAACCTCGGGACACAGACATCGTCGTCCTTGAGGAGTTCACATGCACCGCATCGCCATTACCCGCCTGTCCTTCCTGTCCCTGCTGGCCGTTTTCGCCGTGGCCAGCGCGCACGCCGCGGGCGGCGGCGGCGGGGGTGGTGGAGGCGGCGGCATGACCACGCTGAGCAACGGCAAACTGTCCGCGGCGGATCCGGAGTACACCCAAGGCGTCGCCGAGATCGAAGCCGCCCACTTCCCGCAGGCCGTGACCCTGCTCGAGTCCTACGTCTCGCGCAGCGCCGCGCACGCGCAGGACGCCGATGCGCAGAACTGGCTCGGGTACGCGTACCGGAAGTCCGGCAACCTCGACGCGGCGTTCCTGCATTACGACAAGGCGCTGGCCATCAATCCACGCCACCGCGGAGCCCACGAGTACATGGGCGAGGCCTACCTGATGACCGGCAACATCGCGCAGGCCGAGGAGCATCTGAAGGCGCTCGACAAGCTGTGCTTCACGCCCTGCACGGAGTACTCGCAGCTCAAGCACGAGGTCGCCAGCTGGAAGGCCGCGCATGCGGCGACGGTCGGCAGCAAGTAGCCGGCCGCTGCGGCGCTCGGTGGATGTCGCGGCTGCCCTGTTCGCCGGCGCGGCCTGCGTCGCGCTGCTGGCGCTGCTGTGCAGCCCGCCGGCCGCCGCCATCGACGCCGGCGCGCTGACGCCGGCCGAACGCGCGGCGATCCTGGCGCTGGGGCCGTGGCCACCGGCACCGATCCGCGATCCCGCGAATCCCGCCTCGGGGCGATCCGACGGCATCACACTTGGCGAAACGCTGTTCTACAGCCCGCGCCTGTCGCCCACCGGGCTGCGTTGCGCGAGCTGCCACGAGCCGTGGCGGCACTTCGCCGACGGGCGCGTCGTGGCGCAAGGCGTCACGGCCGGCTCCCGCAACACGCCCGGCCTGCTCGACGCCGCCCGCCATCGCCACTACGGCTGGGACGGCGCGCATGACGCGCTGTGGCAGCAGAGCCTGCGGCCGCTGGAGGACGCGCGCGAGATGCCCGCGAGCGCCGCGCAGGTGGCCACGCTGATGCGGGGCGACGCGACGTTGTCGGCTCGCCTGGCCGCCGTCTTCGGCGAACCGCCCGGCAGTCCCGGCGCGGGCGACGCGCTCGTCCTGCGCGAGGTCGGCCTGGCACTGGCGGCCTACGTCGAGACGCTCGCCACGCCACGCACGCCATTCGACGACTGGCGCGACCGACTCGCGTCGGCGGCCGGCGCGGGCGAGCCGGCGACGTCCGGCGTGTTCCCGGCCGCGGCCCGGCGCGGACTGCGCCTGTTCGTGGGTCGGGGCGGCTGCGCGGCGTGCCACGCCGGGCCCACGCTCGGCGACGACGGGTTCCACGTGTCCTTGGTGCACTCGCTCATGGCCACCGGCAGCCCCGACGCCGGTCGGCGCGGCGAGCCACCGAACGCATTCCGAACGCCGGGACTGCGCGACGTCGCGGCCACCGCGCCCTATCTGCACGACGGCAGCGCCGCCGCGCTGTGCGACGCCCTGCAACCCCATGCGGCCGACCCCGGCACCCTGCCGCCGCCGCTGACCGCGGCCGACCGGCGCGACCTGGTCGCCTTCCTGCACACGCTGTCGGCGAGTGGCGCGACGGACGCCGCGCCATCCTGCGAACCTTGAGCCGCGCCCTGGGTCCGTTCCTTGCCGGGCCGCGGCATGACGCGCCCTCCCACCACCGCCGCACCGGCCTGCGCACCCGCTGGCAAGCCGCCGGGCGCCGCAAACAAGAGGAAAGGCCTCGCCGCGCTGATCGGCCCCGGCCTGCTCACCGGCGCGTCCGACGACGACCCGAGCGGCATCGGCACCTACTCGCAGGTGGGCGCGCAGTTCGGCTACGGCATGCTGTGGACGATGCTGTTCTCCTATCCGTTGATGGTGGCGGCGCAACTGGTCTGCGCGCGCATCGGGCGCGTCACCGGCAAGGGCCTGGCCGGCAACCTGCGCGAGCACTATCCGCGCTGGGCGCTGCATCCGCTGGTCTTGCTGCTGCTGATGGCCAACACGATCAACATCGGGGCCGACCTCGGCGCGATGGGCGAAGGCATCCACCTGCTGCTGCCCGGCCACGCCGGCTGGTACACCGTCGGCTTCGGCCTGGTCTCGGTGGTGCTCGAGGTGATGGTGCCGTACCACCGGTACGTGAGCGTCCTGAAGTGGCTCACGCTGGCGCTGCTCGCCTACGTCGCCACCGTCTTCGTCGTGAAGATCGACTGGAACCAGGTGCTGCGCGCGACGTTCCTGCCGCACCTGACGTTCGACAAGGGCACCGTGACGGCCATGGTCGCCATCTTCGGCACCACGATCAGCCCGTACCTGTTCTTCTGGCAGGCGTCGCAGGAGGTCGAGGACCTGGATGCCTGCGACGATGACAAGCGCCTGCTGGATGCGCCGCAGCAGGCGCGCGGGCAGTTGCACCGCATCGGCGTCGATACCTACCTGGGCATGGGCGCGTCCAACATCGTCGCGTTCTTCATCATCCTGACCACCGCCGCGACGCTGCATGCACACGGCGTGCACGACATCGAGAGCGCCGCGCAGACGGCGCAGGCGCTCAAGCCGGTGGCCGGCCCGTTCGCGTTCGCGCTGTTCGCGATGGGCATCGTCGGCACCGGCCTGCTGGCGGTGCCCGTGCTGGCCGGCAGCGCGGCCTATGCGGTGGGCGAGACGATGCAATGGAAGAGCAGCCTGGAAAGCGCGCCGGGCAAGGCACGCGGCTTCTACGCGGTGATCGCGGTCGCCACGCTGGCCGGCACAGCGATGAACTTCGTCCACATCAACCCGATCAAGGCGCTGTTCTGGACGGCGGTCATCAACGGCGTCATCGCGGTGCCGATGCTGGCCGCGGTGATGCTGGTGGCAGCCAAGCACCAGGCGATGGGCCGGTTCGCGATCTCCGGCAAGCTGCGCGCGATGGGCTGGCTCACCACGGCGGTGATGGCGGCCTGCGCGATCGGCATGGCCGTGACGGCCTGACGATTCCGAAACGAAGCGGCCCGACCTTTGCAGGCCGGGCCGTCGCCGGGGCATCAGGTACCGGCTTCGCTCAGCGGATGGAATCGTCTCCGGCGCGTTCCGTCTCGTCGATGGTGTCGTCGTCGTCGGCGCCCAGGCCGCGTTCGGCCGGGGCCAGGCGGTCGCGAGCGAGGGCGATGTCGGGGTCGCCATCGACGATGCGCTCGGCTTCACGATCGCCGTCCAGCGCGTCCTGGCTCGGGTTCAGCGACTCGCGCGCCACCTCCCGCGTCGCATCGAGGTAGATGTCGGAGCCGCCGGCGTTGGGGTGGTCGGAGCGTTCACCGGGCAGGTCGGCCCGGTCCTGGCGTTCCATGAGGGTGTCGACCCCGCTGGATTCGCGGTCGATGTCGTCGAGCGGATCAGCGGCGGGTCGGGTGGAAGGTGCGGGCATGGCGTCTCCAGTGGGAAGTCAGTTGCTACGCCCTGGTTCGGCAACCCATATGCCACCCGGCTCAACGGCGTGGCCGGCGCGCGCGTACGAAACTCAACAGCGCCAGCGCGACAATGGCGCCCACCAGCGCCACCGACAGCGCGCCGAAGTCGAGCACCTTCGGGTCGCCCGCATGCAGGCCGAAGAACGGCGCGACGAACCAGCCGGCGACGAGTGCGCCCAGCACGCCGACGAGCACGTTGACGAACACGCTCTGGTCGTCGTTGCCGCGCATGAGCAAGCCGGCAACCAGGCCGATGAGCGCTCCGACCACGAGCCAGACGACAAAGTGAAACATGTCAGGGATTCCTTGGGGAGCAGGCGACCGGGTTCGATCGATGGGGCACGCGGCAGGCGTCGCCGTGGGCAACTCGACGGCAATCCCCATTCCCGACGAGTTGGCGCCCCCACGACCGTAGGTGCTGATCCCTCGACAGTCGAGCTATCGTCTGACAAGCTGGACGCTCGACCGTGGGCAGAATCGGAGATGACTCGGCGTATCCTGTGATCGACAGGTCCGCCGACGACGGCCGCGGCCTTCGCACCATGGAGGCACCGTCCGTCGCTGCCCCCGACCTCGCCCGGCGAGCCGACCGACACCGAGAAGAACCGACTACCATGACCCATGCGCTGATCGTCGAAGACGACGCCGACTCCGCCGAAACGATGGCTGCCCTGATCTCCGCGCAGGGCTTCACCGTCGCGATCGCCCGGACGATGCGCGATGCCCGCCGCCAGATCGTGCTGCAATTACCCGACCTGGTGCTGCTGGATCTCCAACTGCCCGACGGCAGCGGCATGGACCTGTTCCAGGACGCGCAGCTCGTGGCCAACTCCGAGATCGTCCTGATCACCGGCCACGCCAGCCTCGAGAGCTCGATCCAGGCGCTGCGCATGGGTGCCGCCGACTACCTCGTCAAGCCGATCAACATGAAGCAACTGCAGGGCATCCTGTCGCGCGTGATGCGCCCCTCGGCGATCCAGGCCGAACTCGCGTCACTCACCGCCGAATGGGAGGCATCGGGGCATTTCGGCCATCTTTGGGGTCGTTCGGCACCGATGCGGCGCATTTACGAGCAGATCTCGCGCGTCGCCGTCACTGCGGTCTCGGTGTTCATCACCGGCGAGAGCGGCACCGGCAAGGAAGTGGTCGCGCAGACGGTGCACGACCTGAGCCGCCGCCGCAAGCACCCGTTCCTGGCCGTCAACTGTGGTGCGATCTCGCCCAACCTCATCGAGAGCGAGATCTTCGGCCACGAGAAAGGCAGCTTCACCGGCGCCGATCGCCAGCACCAGGGCTTCTTCGAGCGCGCCCACGGCGGCACGCTGTTCCTGGACGAGATCACCGAGATGCCGCTGGAGCTGCAGGTCAAGCTGCTGCGAGTGCTCGAGACCGGCATGTTCATGCGTGTGGGCTCCACGGTGGCGCAGGAAACCGATGTACGCGTCATCGCCGCCACCAATCGCCCGCCCGAGCTGGCCGTGTCGTCCGGCAAGTTGCGCGAGGATCTGCTTTACCGGCTGAACGTGTTTCCGATCGAGCTGCCGCCGTTGCGCGACCGCTCCGAAGACGTGCCGCTGCTCGCCCAGCACTTCCTGACCGCCATCTGCGAGCGCGAAGGGACGTCCAAGTCGCTCACGCCCGCCGCGACGCAACGCCTGATCGCCTACCGCTGGCCAGGCAACGTCCGCGAGCTCCGCAACGTCGTCCAGCGCGCGTACGTGATGGCCTCCGGCAACAGCATCAACGAGGAATGGCTGCCCGACGATCCGCACGGCGCCAACAGCGCCTACTCGACGTCGCTGCAGTCGAACAGGAACAGCCCCGTCGCCGCACCCGTGGCCGCGCCTGTCGCCCCGTCGAGTGGCAGCCCGTCCATCACGATTCCGATCGGCACCTCGATGGCCGACGCCGAGCGCCAGCTGATCCTGGCCACCCTCGAGCATTTCAACCAGCAGAAGGAACGCACGGCCGCCGCGCTGGGCGTCAGCCTCAAGACGCTCTACAACCGGCTCAAGGAATACGCCGCGGACAAGATCGAGGTCGCTCCCGACTGAGCGTCGCCCCGCCCGGAAAAAGCGGCACCCTCGGGTGCCGCTTTTTCGTTGGCCCGGCTGGTTCGGCGCCCGGCCTGGTTGCCGACCACGTCAAATGCCGCAGCAGCTCAGGCATGCGGCTTGCTCGCCATTCCTTTGGGCCGAGGCGAGAGCGTCTGGCAAGGCAGCAGGAAAACGGGGAACGAACATGCGGGACGTGGTGTTGTATGTCGAGGATCATCCGGTCAACGTGCTGCTGATGCAGACGGTGTTCGAGCTGAGGCCCGCGCTGGAACTGGTCATCGCGGTCGATGGCACGTCCGCAATGGCGACCACGTCCCACCTGCTGCCGTCGCTGCTGTTGCTGGACCTGCGCCTGCCCGATTGTCACGGCACCGAGTTGCTCGAACGCATGCGCCAGGTGCCGGGGTGGCGCGACATCCCCGCGATCGCCGTCACGGCCGAGGCCGAATTCATGCCGGCGGGCACCAGTTTCTGCGACGTCTGGCACAAGCCCCTGCGCGTGCCGACGCTGCTCGCGCGCCTGGATCGCGTCATCACGCCGAAGGCGGCGCGCCGAGATCCGCCGCCAAGCGCCGCCAGCCGCACCCTGCCCAGCTTCGCGCGCACGAGCTTCGCGGCCTGACGAGCCGCCGGCGCTGGCCGGCGACCACCGGGCAGCGCGCGCGAATCAGCCCGAAATCATCTTCGCGAGAACGTGCGGGTCGACCGGCTTGAGCATGTGGCCGTCGAAGCCCGCATCCCTGCCACGCTGGCGATCCCCCTGCTGTCCGTAGCCCGTGAGCGCGATCAGCAGCGCGCCCGCCGTCTGCGGTGTCTGGCGCAGGCGGCGCGCCACCTCGTAGCCGTCCATCAGCGGCAGGCCGATGTCCAACAGCACCACGTCGGGCCGGAATTCGACCGCGATGTGCAGGGCCTGCAGGCCATCCTTGGCGCTGCGCACCTGGTGGCCGGACAACGACAGCAGCATCGTCGTGGTTTCGACGACGTCCACGTTGTCGTCGACGACGAGGATGCGCCGGGCGACCGTGGCCGCCGGCATCTGGCCGTCGGCTTCCGCCACCAGGGGTTCGATCACCTCGCCGAGACAAGGCAGCAGCACGCGGAACCGCGAGCCCATGCCGGCGCCCGCGCTGCTGGCCACGACCTCGCCGCCGTGCAACTGCACGAGGCGTTGCACCAGCGTGAGGCCCACGCCGAGCCCGCCCTGGGTGCGATCGAGCGCGCGCTTGCCCTGCTCGAACAACTCGAACACATGCGGCAGCAACTCCGCCTCGATGCCGATGCCGTTGTCGCCGACCTCCAGCAGCGCGAACTCGCCGCCCACCCCCTCCGCGTGCGCGACGGTCACCGAGATCGCCCCGCCGTCCGGCGTGTACTTGATCGCGTTGGACAGCAGGTTGTTGACCACCTGCGCCAACCGGGTCGAGTCGCCGTTGAGGTTCACCGGCACGTCGGGCAGCGACAGCGTCAGCGAATGCTGGCGATTGGCCAGCGTGTCGCGCTGCGTCTCGATGCACTGCGAGACGAGCGTCACCAGGTCGAGGCACTGCGTCTGCAGCGTGACCTTGCCCTGGCTGATGCGCGCGACGTCGAGGAGTTCGTCCACCAGGCGTGTCAGCTGGCGCACCTGGCGATCGGTGACGTCGGCGGCCCAGCGCACCTTCTCCTCGCTGGGCGCCGCCAGGCGGATCAGTTCGACGGCGTTGCGGATCGGTGCCAGCGGATTGCGCAGTTCGTGCGCGAGCATCGCCAGGAACTCGTCCTTGCGCCGGCTCGCCTCCTCCAGGCGTGCCTCGGCCTGGCGGCGTTCGGCGATCTCCACCTGCAGCGCGCCATAGAGGCTGGCCGTCGCGAACGCGATCGCCGCACGGGCGGCAACCTCGTCCAGCAGCGCGGGATACGGCCCCGTCAGTTCGCCGTCGATCCACAACCCGCCGAGGAATCGATCGCCATGCACCAGCGGCAGCATCTGCAACGCGCCGTCCACCCACGGGCCCCGATGCACGCGGCCCTCCGCGGACACCGTCATGGCCTCGCGCAGCAGCGCGAAGTGCGCGCTGGGCAACGCCGAGGGCGCCAGGTCGACGCTGGTGGCGTCGTGGTCGAACAGGGAGGAGCGCGTGGCCGCATGCGTGACCACGCCCTGCTCGTCGACCAGCGCGACGCTGGCGTTGCCAGCCAGGGCCGGCACCACGTGCGCGAGCAGCGCGTGCACGCCCTTGCGCAGGTCCAGGACGCCGCTGAGCGCGTGGCTCAGGCCGGCCAGCAGGGTTGAACGCCGCGTCGACTCTTCTGCCACCCGCAACGCGGCCTCCGATGCGGCGAGCGCGACGCGTTCATCGGCCTGGCGCGCGATGCGGCGCTGGAGGATGTGCAGTTCCACGAACACGCGGACCTTGGAGCGCAGCACCTCGGGCACGACCGGCGACGGGATGTAGTCGACCGCACCGAGCGAATAGCCGCGCGCCGTCTGCATCTCGTCGGCGTACGACGTGATGAAGATGATGGGCGTGTGCGCCGCGCGCTTGTAGCTGCGGATGAGCGTGGCGGTCTCGAAGCCGTCCATGTCCGGCATGTTGACGTCGAGCAGGATCACCGCGAAATCGCGGCGCAGGATCTGGCGCAGCGCGTCCGCGCCGGAGCGGGCGAAGACGAGGTTCTGGTTCAGGTCGCCCAGCACCGTCTCGAACACGAGCAGCTTCTCGGGCAGGTCGTCGACGATCAGGATCTCGGCGCGATCGACTGCTTCGTCCAGCGCGCCGAAGGCGCTGGACGGCGCGGACGCCGGCGCGCTCGCGAGCATCGGCGAAACAGCGGTCACCGGCACAGCCACCCCCTCAACACCGCCATCAGGTGGCGCGGATCCACCGGCTTGGAGATGTAGTCCCAGGCGCCGGCCTCGATGCATTTCTGGCGGTCGCCCTTCATCGCCTTCGCGGTCACCGCCACCATCGGCAGCTCGCGACCGCGCGGCAGCTTGCGGATCTCCTGCATCGTGGTGATGCCGTCCATCTCCGGCATCATGATGTCCATCAGCACGATGTCGATCGTCGGATCCTCCTGGACCAGGCGGATGGCCTCGCGGCCGTTGTCGGCCGACACGATGATCATGCCCTCCTCGTCCAGCACGGTGGCGAGCGCGAAGATGTTGCGCATGTCGTCGTCGACGATCAGGGCCTTGCGGCCCTTGAGCGTGTCGCCGCCCACCATCAGGCCCTCGATCGCGTCCCGGTCCTCGTCGGACAGCGCCGACGGACTTCGGTGCAGCCACAGCGCGGCCTGCATCTGGAGCTCCGCCAGCGTGCTCGCCTCGGCGATGGTCAGTCCGGCGCGCCGCTGGTTCCAGTTGCCCGTCTCGGCCATGCCGCCGTGGTACAGCACCACCGGCAGCTGGCTGACGTCGTGCCGCTCGGTGATGATGTCCAGGACGTCTTCCGGCCCGAAGTCGGCCAGCGTGTCTTCGACCACCAACGCGTCGGCGCCGGCCAGCGCATGGCGCGCCGACTCCCGGTCTTCGGCCAGCACGACGTCCACATCGGTGTCCAGCGTCGCGATGAAGGCGCTGCGCCGCGCCGACGGTGGCATCACGACGGCCAGGCGCTTGGTGCTGCGTTCGGCATAGGTGTGGAGCTGGGCGATCGCGGCGTCGGCTTCATCGGCGGATTGCAGCGGCTTGGCCAGGAAGCCCAGCGCGCCCGAGCGCAGCGCGCGGTCGCGCGCGTCGTCGGTCGAGACGACGCAGATCGGGATGTGCCGTGTCACCAGGTCTGCCTTGAGGCGATCGAGGATGCGCCAGCCCGGCATGTCGGGCAGGTGGATGTCCAGCGTGATCACCGAGGGGTGGAATTCGCGTGCCATCGTCAGCGCGCTGGCCCCGGTGCTCGTCACCAGCCCCTTGAAGCCGGCCCGGCGCGCGCCCGCGAGCAGCACGCGCGCGAAAGCCAGGTCGTTCTCCACGATCAGCAACACGCGGTCGCCGGTGGCGATGTTGGCGCGGTCGTCGTCCGCGGCATTGGCGAAGACCACGGCGTCGCTGGACTGCTTCTCGTTTTCCTCGTAGCGCCAGTCACGCAGGCTGCCGGCCGCTTCGGTGGATGGCGCCTGGCGGGCGCGGCTGGCCACGGCGTTGTCGGACTCGTTGCCGATCGCGGCGGTCGCGCGCGCGTGACGCCCGCTGCGCGCGGGGTTGTAGCTCTGCGGCAGATACAGCGTGAACTCGCTGCCCTTGCCCGGCGTGCTCACGAGGCGGATCTCGCCGCCCAGCAGCTTCGACAGCTCGCGGCTGATGGCCAGGCCCAGGCCCGTGCCGCCGTACTTGCGCGACGTGGAGCCGTCGGCCTGCTGGAACGCCTCGAAGATGATCTGCTGCTTGTCGGGCGAGATGCCGATGCCGGTGTCGCGCACCGAGAACGCGAGGACGCTGCCGGCGCGATGCAGTTCGTCGTTGTCCACCGACCAGCCGCTGGTGGCCGTGGCGATGCTGAAGGTCACCTGGCCCTCGTGCGTGAACTTGAACGCGTTCGAGAGCAGGTTCTTGATGATCTGCTGCAGGCGCTTGACGTCGGTGACCATTGTCTTGGGCAGCGGGTGCTTCAGCTCGACGACGAAGTCCACGTGCTTGGATTCGGCGAAATGGCGGAAGCCGCGCTCGACCGAGCGGTGCAGGTCGTCCACGCGCAGCTCGCTGGCGTCCACCGCCACGGTGCCGGACTCGATCTTGGACAGGTCCAGGATGTCGTTGATCAGCATCAGCAGGTCGTTGCCGGACGAGTGGATCGTCTTGGAGAACTCCACCTGCTTGCCCGACAGGTTGCCGTCGGGGTTCTTGCACAGCTGGTCGGACAGGATCAGCAGGCTGTTGAGCGGCGTGCGCAGCTCGTGCGACATGTTGGCGAGGAACTCGGACTTGTACTTCGACGTCAGCGCGAGCTGTTCCGCCTTTTCCTCCAGCGCCTGGCGCGCCTGCTCCACTTCCGTGTTCTTGCGCTCCACCTCCTGGTTCTGGTGGGCGAGCAGGCGGGCCTTGTCCTGCAGCTCCTGGTTGGTCTGCTGCAGTTCCTCCTGGCGCGAGCCCAGTTCCTCGGCGAGCGACTGCGACTGCTTCAGCAGGTCCTCCGTGCGGGTGTTGGCCTCGATGGTGTTGATCACGATGCCGATGGACTCGGTCAGCTGGTCGAGGAAGGCCTCGTGCACCGGGTTGAAGCGCTCGAGCGACGCGAGCTCGACGACGCCGCGCAACTGGCCTTCGAAGACGACCGGCAGCACCAGCACGTCCATCGCGGTGTTCTCGCTGAGGCCCGACGCGATGCGGAACGCGCTGGACGGCACGTTGGTGAGCAGCACCTTGCGCTTGTCGACCGCGCACTGGCCGACCAGGCCCTCGCCCAGGTGCACTTCCTTGCCGTGGGTGGTCTGGCCGCCCGAGGCGTAGCTCGCGAACAGGCGCAGGCGCGGCGTCTCGCCGGCGGAGTTGAGCACGTAGAACTCGGCCTGCTGCGCGCCGACCACCGGCGCCAGCTCGGACAGGATCAGGTGGCCCACGGTGACCAGGTCCTTCTGCCCTTGCAACATGCGGCTGAACTTGGCCAGGTTGGTCTTGAGCCAATCCTGCTCGGTGTTCTTCTGCGTCGTGTCCTTCAGGTTGCGGATCATCTCGTTGATGGTGTCCTTCAGCGAGGCGACCTCGCCCTGGGTCTCCACCGTGATGGAACGCGTCA
>Ga0307516_10001516_pt1 | contig 31958 bp, 27 predicted proteins | sample 19_EM_MG_FD_203310 | JGI IMG/M metagenome (GOLD analysis project Ga0307516, IMG submission 203310) | Populus trichocarpa ectomycorrhiza microbial communities from riparian zone in the Pacific Northwest, United States - 19_EM | ecosystem: Host-associated > Plants > Roots > Unclassified | place...
GTCTTGCATCGCGCGGCTCATGTCGGTGTTCAAGGTGAACTCGACGCTGGCCTGCACGCGGCCTTCGAAGCTGCGCGACTGCACCCGGTCGACACCGGCGATGGAGTTCAGCGCTTCTTCCAGTGGCTTGGCCACCTCACGCTCGACCGCCTCGGGCGACGCGCCGGGGTAGCGCACGTCGATCCAGGCGCCGGGCAGCGAGATGTCGGGCATCTGCTCGACGCCCAGCTTGCTGTACGAAAACAGCCCCAACACGCACAACGCGACCATCACCATGGTGGCGAAGACGGGGTTGTTGATGGCGACTCGGGTCATCCACATGGTGAACCTCTACTCAATGCTTGAACGAAGAATTCGGCCGAGCGCCGGGCCGCTCCCAAGCCGGCCGACACCCGCTTGGCGGGTGGTGGCAGTACCCTGCCACCGGGTGCTCCATCAGTTCGAGGCTGTCGCGACGCTGGCCAGCGCGGACGACGGCTTCGAGGCTGACGCGGCGGTCGACGGGGCCGGAGCCACCACCCGGGCGGCGGCGCCTTCGCGCAGGTTGTCGAAGCGCATCGCCAGCACCTGGGCCTCCGGCTTGACGCCGTCCTTCACCTCGACCACGCCCTTGGCGTCGTCGCGGCGGCCGGTGGTGACGGAGCGGCGCAGCAGCTTGCCCGCCTCGATCGTCCAGACATATTCCTGGCCCGAAGCAGTGCCGATGGCCGCCACTGGCAGCGTCAGCCGCGGCGTGCCTTCGGCCATCGCGACCTGGGCCTGTGCGTATTGGCCGGCGCGCAGCTTTTCTTTCGGGTTGGCAATGGCGATCGCCACGCCGATCGAGCGGGTGCCCGGCTCGGCCGCCGGCGCGATGCGCGCCAGGTTGCCCTTGACGGGCTCGGGCACGCCTTCGACCTGCACGGTCACCGGCATGCCGGCTTGCAGCATGCCGACCTCATGGGTGCCGACACTGCCGGCCATTTCGAGCTTGGTCAGGTCGACGATGGTGACGATCTGCTGCTCGTTCGAGACCTTTTCGCCGGGCACCACATGGCGCTTGGAGACGATGCCGGCAATCGGCGCCACCAGGTTGGCTTCACGCAGGTTGATCTTGACCGTCTCGGTCTGGGCCTGCGCCGCCGTCAGGTTGGCGCGGGCGCTGTCCAACGCCGCCTTCGACGACTCCAGCGCGTTCGGCGAAATGAACGACTGCTCGGCCAGGCGCTGGTTAGACGCATGGGTGCGTTCGGCCTGGACCATCTGGGCCCTGGCCGCCTCGACCTGCGCCTGGCGCTCGTTCAGCCGGGCGTTCAGGTCGGCCAGGTCGACCGAGCCGAGCTTCTGGCCGGCCGTGACCCGGCTGCCTTCGGCGACGGTCAAGTTCAGCAGCGTGCCGGCCGCTTTGGCGCGGACCACCGCGGTGTTCGGCGCCACCAGCGGGCCCGAGAACTCCACCATCCCGGCCAGCGGCTGCGTGCGGGGCGTCACCACTTCCTTGGCGGTGAAGTCGAGCACCTTGTCTTCGGGCTTGGCATCGGGCTTGTCGCCGCCCTTGCGGCTGGCCATGACCGCCGCAGCGCCGCCGCCGAGGGCCAACACCGCAACCACCACCCCTCCAATTACCCAGCGCTTGTTCATGTGTGCTCCTGCAAAAAATCATCCGCCTTTGGTCAGGCGCAGCGCAGTGTAGGAGTGTGCGCCGGGACGATCACTGCGGTGCCGACGAAGCGCAGTTGGGTGACGACGAAATGCACCCGGGGCGGATGAGCAGCAAGCCGCATCGACCGGTTTCGCCACCCGCGCCTGCCGCCGCAGCCCGCGCCGCCGGGTCGCCGTTCGCCCGCGCCAGCCCGCAGTTCGTCGCAGGCGGCAGCTATCGACTCCCCGTTCACGATAAGCTCGCGCGTCTTTTATGGCAGCCGGTGGCCGCCACGATTCTTCGAATATCCAGGAGCTCTTCCGATGTTGCGTCGTCGTTCGTCCGTGGCCATGCCGGCCCGCCTGCCTAACAGACTGGCTGTGGGCGTGGTCGCCGCTGGGCTGGCCGCCTTGCTGGCTGGTTGCAGCAAGGGCGGCGGCGATGCTCAGGCGGCCGCCAAGCCAGGCGCGGCCGCCTCGGCGCCGCCGACGCTGTTGCTGTCCGCAGAGGATCTGCGCACCGCCAACAGCGGGCTGCACGCGATGGGCCCGGTGATCACCGGCTCGATCCAGCCCGAGCGCCGGGCCGACCTGCGGGCCGAGGTGCCGGCGGTGGTGCTGCAAGTACTGAAGGAAAACGGCGAAGTCGTCCGCAAGGGCGAGCTGCTGATGCGCCTGGATGACACCGCGATCCGCGACAGCCTGGCCTCGGCCGAGGAAGCAGCCCGGGCGTCGGCCCAATCGGCCGACCAGGCTGAGCGCACCTTCCAGCGCCTGAAGACGCTGCAGGCCCAGGGCATGAGTTCGATGCAGGCGCTGGACGACGCCGAGGTCCGCCGCAACAACGCCCAGAGCGACCTGGTGGCAGCCCGTTCGCGGGCGGTCGCGGCGCGCCAGCAGCTGCAGCGCACCGAGGTCCGCGCGCCCTTCGACGGCGTCGTCAGCGACCGCAAGGCCTCGGCCGGCGATACGGCCCAGGTGGGCAAGGAACTGGTCAAGGTGATCGACCCCGCCAGCATGCGCTTTGACGGCCTGGTGTCGGCCGACCGCATGAGCGAGCTGAAGATCGGCCAATCGGTCAACTTTCGCGTCAACGGCGCGACCGAGGCGAATTTCAGCGGCAAGGTCAAGCGGGTCGACCCGTCGGCCAATGCCGCCACGCGCCAGGTTGCCGTGCAGGTGTCGATCGACGGCGGCGCGGTCCCCAAGGTGGCCGGGCTCTATGCCGAAGGCCAGGTGGCCACCAGCGGCGAGCAGGCGCTGATGCTGCCCGAAGGCGCGCTGACGAAAGAAGGCGACAACGCCTATGTCTGGCGGGCCGAGGGCGGCGCGCTGAAGAAGGTCAAGGTCCAGCTTGGCGAACGCGACCTGCGCAGCGGCGAATACGTGGTGCGCTCTGGTCTGGCCGCGGGCGACCAGATCCTGCGCGCGCCGGGTGCTGCATTGGTCGACGGGCAGCCCATCGAGCGCGCCAAGCCGGCCACCGCGGCCGCGCCGGCCCAGCCGGCCTCGGCCGCCTCCATAGCGGGGAAGTAAGCCATGTTCCTTTCAGACTTCAGCATCAAGCGGCCGGTTGCGACGGTCGTCATCATCCTGGCACTGATGTGCCTCGGTCTGCTCGCGCTGAACAAGCTGCGGGTCAACCAGATCCCCGATGTTCAGCAGCCGGTGATGGTGGTCGGCATCACCTACCCCGGCGCGTCGCCGGACACTGTCGAGCGCGAGATCGTCAACCGGGTCGAGAAGGCGCTGCAAAGCATCTCGGGTGTCGACGAGGTGCGCTCCACCGCCAGCGAGGGCTACGCCAACATCGTGCTGATCTTCAAGTTCAGCAAGAACATGATCGAGGCCGCCGACGAGGTGCGCAACGCCATCGGCACGGTGCGCTACAAGCTGCCGGTGGAAATGCGCGAGCCGGTGCTGCAGCGGCTGGACCCTTCGGCCCAACCGATCATGCAGCTGGCGCTGTCGGCATCCAAGCAAAGCCACGCCGAGATTTCGCGCATGGCCGAAGACCAGCTGGCCGACAGGTTCCGCGGCATCCCCGGCGTGGCGGTGGTCAATGTGAACGGCTCCCTGCACCGCGAATTGTCAGTGCTGCTGAAGGCCGAAAAGCTGCGCGAGTTCAACGTCTCGGTGGCCGAGGTGGTCAACGCCCTGCGCCAGCAGAACGCCACCGCCCCGGTGGGCAAGGTGCGCGGCGAGCTGGAAGACAAGAGCATCCGCCTGGTGGGCCGGCTCGAATCGCCGGCCGAGTTCGAGCAGATCGTCGTGCAGCGCCGTGGTGAGCAGATCGTGCGCCTGGGCCAGGTGGCCTCGGTGCAGGACGCGTTCGCCGAGGTCGGCAACCTGTCGGTGCGCAATGGCCGGCCCAATGTGGGCCTGTCGATCACCCGCTCGCGCGAGTCCAGCACCGTCGGCGTGGCCGATGAGGTGCGCAAGCTGGTGACCGAGATCGGCAAGACACTGCCCGAAGGCACGCAGCTCGAAATCACCCAGGACGGCGGCAAGGACGCCCAGAACAGCCTGAACAACGTCGTGCACGCGCTGTTCTTCGGCGCCGGCCTGACCATCTTCGTGGTCTACGCCTTCCTGAACTCGTGGCGTTCGACGCTGATCACTGCGCTCAGCCTGCCGACGTCGGTGATCGCGGCGTTCATCGCTGTCTGGTTGTGCGGCTTCACGCTCAACTTCATGAGCCTGCTGGGCCTGTCACTGGCCATCGGCGTGCTGATCGACGACGCAATCGTGGTGCGAGAGAACATCGTCCGGCACATGGAGGCCGGCGAAGACCGGCGCACCGCCGCCCTGCGCGGCACGGCCGAGATCGGCCTGGCGGTGGCGGCCACCACCTTCTCTATCGTCGCGGTCTTCATCCCGGTCGGCTTCATGCCCGGTGTGTCGGGCGAATGGTTCCGGCCTTTCGGCCTGACAGTCGTCACCTCGGTGATGGTGAGCCTGTTCATCTCGTTCACGCTCGATCCGATGCTCTCGGCTTTCTGGGGCGACCCGCCGGGACATCACCACGCGCCCAAGCGCGGCATTTCCGCCGTGCTCGGTCGGTTCAATGTCTGGTTCGACCACCAGGCTGACCGTTACGGCCGCATCATCGCCTGGGCCCTGCACCATCGGATCTGGATGTTCCTGTTCGCCTTCCTCAGCTTTGCGGGTGCGATCGCGCTGCAGGTCAAGTTCGGCGGCTCGAGCTTCCTGCCCGCGTCCGACTACGGCACCCTGGCCATCGAGATACGCACCCCGCCCAGCAGCAGCCTCGAATACGCCCGCCTGAAGCTGGAGAACGCCGCGCAAATGGCCCGGGGCATGAAGGAAACCAAGGCGACCAACAGCTACGTCAACCCGACCGGCGGCCGCATCTATGTCGACATCGGCAAGAGCACCGAACGCAAGCGCAGCGCAATCGACGTCGGCAAAGACCTTCGCGAGCGGCTCAAGCGCCTGGTCGGCGCCGAATACGTGGTGCTCGACGACCTGAACAACGGCGCGCAGAAGCCGGTGCAGATCCGCTTCCACGGCAGCGATTCACGCAAGCTGCAGGCCATCACCACCGAGTTCATGGAAAAGCTGCGCAAGGTGCCCGGCGCCGTGGACATCGGCCTGTCGGAGCAGGATCCGCAGAACGAACTGAAGATCGAGCTGGACCGCGGCCTGGCCAACGCGCTGGGCATTTCGGTGAACGATGCGGCACAGGCGCTGCGCGTGGCGTTCGCCGGCGTCGAGGTGGGCGATTGGGTCGACCCCAGCGGCGAAACCCGCGACGTGGCCGTGCGCCTGGCCCCCGCCGACCGTGTGGACGCCGCGAACATCGAGCGCCTGCCGATCGCCGTGACCGGCAGCAGCACCGTGGTGCCGCTGGACCAGATCGCCACCGTGACCATGGGCAAGGGCCCGTCGCAGATCCAGCACACCGACGGCAAGCGCATGATCGCCGTGTCGGCCAACGCCCAAGGGCGCTCGGCCGGCGAGGTGACGGCCGACGCGATGAAGATCGCCAACGCGATGAGCTACCCGCCGGGCTATGGGCTGGAGCTCGGCGGTGCGTCGAAGGACCAGCAGCAGGTCTTCACCGACATGGGCATCGCCCTGCTGTCGGGCATCGGCATGATGTACCTCGTGCTGGTGATCCAGTTCGGCTCGTTCACGGCGCCGATGCCAGTGATGCTGTCGCTGCCGCTGTCGCTGATCGGCGTGGTGCTGGCGCTGCTGGCCACCGGCGGCACGATGAACCTGATGAGCCTGATCGGCGTCATCATGCTGATGGGGCTGGTGGCGAAGAACGCGATCCTGCTGCTCGACGCGGCGCGTGTGCGTGAGGCAGAGGGAATGGACCGCGAGGAGGCGCTGATGCAGGCCGGCCGCCTGCGGCTGCGCCCGATCCTGATGACGACGTTCGCGCTGATCGCCGGCATGCTGCCGGTCGCCATCGGTGTGGGCGAAGGCGGCGAGTTCTACCGGCCGATGGCGGTGGCCATCATCGGTGGCGTCATTACCTCGACTTTCCTGACGCTGCTGGTCATCCCGAGCTTCTACGACTCGATCGAGATCAAGCGCGACCACATGATCGAGAAGTTCCACCGCCGCAGCGAGCGCTGGAACCCGTTCGTCGGCTTCGTGCTGACCTTCCTGGAGTTCCTCGCGTTCGTCACCTTCTTGCGGCTGTTCTGGCGGATTGGCCGGTGGCTGCTGCGCAAGGCGACCGGACGCGGGCCGACGTCGCCGACGGTGGTGCCGCATCACGCGGCCTGAACGCACGACCCATGAAAAACGGCCACCCTCGGGTGGCCGTTTTCTTTGGCGAAGCAGCGCCGTCAGCGCTGCGCCGGGATGACCGGCGTGGCAACGCGCACGTCGCCGCACTGCGCACGGTGGCGCAGCGCGTGGTCGATCAGCACCAACGCCAGCATCGCCTCGGCGATTGGCGTGGCACGGATTCCGACGCAGGGGTCGTGGCGACCGAAGGTTTCGACGGTGGCCGGCTGGCCCTCAAGGTCGATCGACTGGCGCGGGGTGCGGATCGAGCTGGTCGGCTTGATCGCGATCGAGACGCGGATGTCCTGGCCGGTGGAGATACCGCCCAGCACGCCGCCCGCGTTGTTGCTGGCGAAACCCGCCGGTGTCAACTCATCTCCATGCTCGCTGCCGCGCTGGCGCACCGCGCCGAAGCCGGCGCCGATCTCGACTCCCTTGACCGCGTTGATGCCCATCATCGCGTAGGCGACGTCGGCGTCGAGCTTGTCGAACAGCGGCTGGCCCCAGCCCGGCGGCAGGCCCGAGGCCTCGACATACAGCCGCGCACCGACCGAGTCGCCGGCCTTGCGCAGCGTGTCCATGTAGTCTTCCAGTTCGGCGATGCCGCTGGCAGTGGCGGCGAAGAACGGGTTCTGGCCGACCTGGGCCCAGTCGTCGACCGGGATCTCGATCTCGCCGAGCGCCGTCATGCAGCCGCGGATCGAGATGCCAAAGTGTTCGTGCAGCCACTTCTTGGCCACCGCGCCGGCGCCGACCATCGGCGCGGTCAAGCGGGCCGAGCTGCGGCCGCCGCCGCGAGGGTCGCGGATACCGTACTTGTGCCAGTAGGTGTAGTCGGCGTGGCCCGGGCGGAAGGTCTGCGCGATGTTGCCGTAGTCCTTGCTGCGCTGGTCGGTGTTGCGGATCAGCAGGCAGATCGGCGTGCCGGTGGTCTTGCCCTCGTAGACGCCGGACAGGATCTCGACCGCATCCGGCTCGTTGCGCTGGGTCACATGGCGCGAGGTGCCGGGCCGGCGCTTGTCCAAGTCGGGCTGGATGTCCGCTTCGGACAGCACCAAACCGGGTGGGCAGCCGTCGATCACGCAGCCGATGGCCGGGCCGTGGCTTTCGCCGAAATTGGTGACGGTGAAAAGCTCGCCAAAGCTGCTGCCGGACATGAAGACCCTTGTGGCGGCGCTGCGCCAACGAGCGGCGCACGCCAATGCTGCGGAAAAGTCGCGCCTGATTTTATCGGCGACCACGTTTTGGCGACCGCCAATGACCGCGGCGTGAAAAAAGCCGGTATTTACCAGCCGCCTTCGGTCAATAGCCGTGAGCGATTGCCGGCAAAGTGGTGACCTACCTCCTTGTTGTGTCGCCTTGATTTCGCCGTCCGCCCCTGTCGCGCCCCTGTTGCCTGCCTGGCCCTGGCTTGCCCTGGCCGCCGCGGCGTTGGCGGCGCTGGCCAGCGCCGGCTGGCGGGCCTATCGGCGGGCACAACTGCAGGCCCAGCAGGCCACCGACGGCGAGCGCCTGACCGAGGCGATGCTCGACCACAGCTCTCAGCTGATCGGCCTGCTGTCGCCGCAAGGCCTGGTGCTGCGGCTGAACCAGGCGGCCCAGGACTGGCTGGGCCCGGCTGCCCCTGCGGCCACCGGCAAACACCTTTGGGCACTGCCCGCTTGGTTGCATGCGCCGGCCGATGCCGACAGGCTGCGCCATGCGGTGGCCCGCGCCGCTGAAGGCCGCCCCCAGAACATCGAAGTCGGCGTGGCCACGCAGGCCGGCACACGCCGGGTGGAGTTGTCGGTTCGGCCGATGCGCCGTGCGGGCGACCGGACCGGCGACAAGACCACCGCTCACCTGCTGGTCGAGGCCCGCGACGTGACGATGCGGCGCCTGGCCGAAGACAAGATGCGCCTCGCGGCCGCCGTGTTCGAGCAAGCCCGCGAAGGCATCATGATCACCGACACGCGCGGCGTGATCGTCACTGTCAACCAGGCCTTCTGCACCATCACCGGCTTCGAGGCCGAAGACGTGGTCGGCCAATATCCGGCCATGCTGACCGCGGCGCTGGAAGACGTTGGCCTGCCGCGCCGCATGCGCCGGGCGCTGCTGCGCAGCGGCCACTGGCATGGCGAGTTGCGCAGCACACGCAAGAACGGCGAACACTTCACCGCCTGGGTGTCCTTGAGCCGCCGGCGCGACGCCAGCGGCGATGTGAGCCACCTGATCGGCATCGTCAACGACATCACCCGCTCGAAAGATGCCGAGCAGAAGCTGCTGCGCCAGGCCCATTTCGACGCCCTGACCGAGCTGCCGAATCGCCATCTGCTGGAAGACCGGCTGGGCTCGGCGCTGGTGGCAGCACAGCGGCAGAAAGACACGCTGGCGCTGCTGTTCATCGACTTGAACCAGTTCCGCCACATCAACGACAACTTCGGCCACCGCACCGGCGACGCCGTGCTGCTGGAGATGGCGCACCGGCTGCGCGACAACCTGCGCGACACCGACGTGGTGGCCCGCATCGGCGGCGACGAATTCGCCGTGCTGCTGCCCAGCACCCAGGCCGAGGGCGCCGCCCAGGTCGCCAACAAGCTGCTGGAGCACGTGGCCCAGCCCTGCATGGTCGGCGAACATGAGTTGAGCCTGACGCTGTCGGTCGGCATTGCGATGTACCCGGCCGATGGCGACACTGTCGAAGAGCTGACCCGCTGCGCCGACACCGCGATGTACCGCGCCAAGCTCGAAGGCCGCGGCACCTACCAATTCTTCACCGCCGGCATGCAGCAGCGCTCGATGCGCCAGCTGCAGCTGGAGGCCGCCCTGCGCCGCGCCGCCGAGCGCGATGAACTGCTGCTGCACTATCAGCCGCAGCTGGACGCGCGCACCGGTGCCGTGCTCGGCGTCGAGGCGCTGGTGCGCTGGAAGCACCCGGAGCTGGGCATGGTGTCGCCGGGCGAGTTCATTCCGCTGGCCGAAAGCAGCGGCCAGATCCTGGCGATCGGCGAATGGGTGATGCGCACCGCCGTGCGCCAGACCAAGACCTGGCTCGACGCCGGTCTGGGCGAGCTGGTGGTGGCCGTGAACCTGTCGGCGATCCAGTTCCGCGACCCGGGTCTGCCCGAGCTGGTCAAGGCCATCCTCGACGAGGCCCAGCTGCCACCGAGCCGCCTGGAGCTCGAGCTGACCGAAAGCGTGGCCACCGGCAACCCGACCGCCGCGATTGCGATGATGGACCGGCTGCATGCGCTGGGCGTGCGCCTGTCGATCGACGATTTCGGCACCGGCTATTCATCGCTGAATTACCTCAAGCGCTTCCGCATCCACACGCTGAAGATCGACCAGAGTTTCGTGCGCGACATCGGCAGCGACGCCGACGACCGCGCGATCGTGCAGGCCATCGTGCAGATGGCCCATGCGCTGAACCTGACCACCATCGCCGAAGGCGTGGAAACCGACGAGCAAGCCAGCTTCCTTCGGACGCAGGGCTGCGACGCGATGCAGGGTTACCGCTTCTGCCGGCCGCTGGATGCGGCCGCGGCGGCAGAGTGGATGAACAAGCGCCGCGCGGCACTGCAGGCGCTGGACGCCTGAAGCCGCGCACCAGCCACCCGGAAGACTTCGGGACGCGCCCTAAACACCGAGGGCCCACTGTCGGGCCCTCTTGTCACACTCAGCCGGCCTTTTCGTCCGGCACTTCTTCTTCGACCGGCCAGTCGCGGATGTAGGCCTTGAGCATGCGGTTCTCGAAGTCCTGCGCCTCGACGACGCCCTTGGCCACGTCGTAGAACGAGATCACGCCCATCAGCGTCTTGCCGTCCAGCACCGGCATGTAGCGGGCGTGGCGGCCGAGCATCATCCGGCGCACTTCGTTGATATCGGTTTCGGGCGTGCAGGTCAGCGGCGCGTCGTCCATCACGCTGCGCACCAGCGTGCTGCCGATCATCCCGCCGTTCTTGACCACAGCGCGGATCACTTCGCGGAAGGTCAGCATGCCGATCAGGTCGCCGTGGGTCATCACCACCAGCGAGCCGATGTCATGTTCGGCCATGGTGGTCACGGCACCATTCAGCGGGCTGTCGGGGCCGACCGTGAAGAGCGTATTGCCCTTCACTCTCAGAATGTCGCTGACTTTCATGGCTGGCACTCCTTCGGCTCGAGGTTTGGCCCAGTTTGTCGGATCTCCCAACAGGGCATGGGCAGCGCTGCCCATGCGGTCAACATAGCACACAATCGTGGCCCCACACAGATGCCGTAGACCCGGTAACAGCCATGCCTGGAGCATCCGACCCCGGCTTTGACACATTGGCCCTGCACGCCGGCGCCGTGCCCGACCCCGCCACCGGCGCGCGGGCGGTGCCGATCCACCTGACGACCTCGTTCGTCTTCGAGTCCAGCGAGCACGCGGCGTCGCTGTTCAACCTGGAGCGCTCGGGCCACGTCTACAGCCGTATTTCCAACCCGACCAACGCGGTGCTCGAGGAACGCCTGGCGGCGCTGGAAGGCGGCGTTGGCGCGATCGCCACGGCCAGCGGCCAGGCCGCGCTGCACCTGGCGATCGCCACCCTTGCGGGCGCCGGCTCGCACATCGTCGCCAGCTCGGCGTTGTACGGCGGCTCCCACAACCTGTTGCACTACACGTTGAAGCGTTTCGGCATTGAAACGACCTTCGTCAAACCGCGAGATATTGACGGCTGGCGTGCCGCGATCCGCCCGAACACCAGGCTGCTTTTCGGCGAGACGCTCGGCAACCCGGGGCTGGACGTGCTGGACATCCCGACAGTCAGCGCGATCGCCCATGGGGCCGGCGTGCCGCTGCTGGTGGATTCGACCTTCACCACGCCTTGGCTGATGAAGCCGGTCGAGCACGGTGCGGACCTGGTCTTCCATTCCGCGACCAAGTTTCTGTCCGGCCACGGCACGGTGATCGGCGGCGCACTGGTCGACGGCGGCCGGTTCGACTGGACGGCCAGCGACCATTTCCCCGAGCTGACCGAGCCCTATGCCGGCTTCCACGGCATGGTCTTCGCCGAAGAAAGCTCGGACGGCGCCTTCTTGCTGCGCGCCCGGCGCGAGGGCCTGCGCGACTTCGGCGCCTGCATGAGCCCGCACACCGCCTGGCTGATCCTGCAAGGCGTCGAGACACTGCCGCTGCGCATGGCGCGGCACATCGAGAACACGCGCAAGGTCGTGGCGTTCCTGGCCGGCCACGCAATGGTTGCCGGCGTCGGCTACCCGGAGCTCGAATCGCACCCGGACCACGCCTTGGCGCAGAAGCTGCTGCCGCGCGGCTGCGGCTCGGTCTTCAGCTTCGACCTGAAGGGTTCGCGCAAGCAGGGCCAGGTGTTCATCGAAGCGCTGAAGATCTTCTCGCACCTGGCCAACGTGGGCGACTGCCGGTCGCTGGTGATCCACCCGGCGTCGACCACCCATTTCCGGATGGACGACGCCGCACTGGCGCACGCCGGCATCACGCCCGGCACGATCCGGCTGTCGATCGGGCTGGAAGACGCCGACGACCTGATCGACGACTTGAAGCGCGCGCTGAAGGCGGCAGAAAAGGCCGGCGCATGAAACTGACTGTCAACGGCCGCGAGGCCTATGCCTACACCGGCGGCAAGACGTTTGATCCTGCCCTGCCCTGCGCCGTCTTCATCCACGGCGCACTGCACGACCACACGGTCTGGACGCTGCTGGCCCGCTGGTGTGCGCACCACGGCTACTCGGTGCTGGCGGTCGATCTGCCCGGCCACATGAAGAGTGCCGGCCCAGCGCTGGAGAGCGTCGAGGCGATGGCCGACTGGGTGTTGGCGTTGCTGGATGCGGCCGAGGTGAAGCAAGCCGCGCTCGTCGGCCACAGCATGGGCTCGCTGGTGGCACTGGAAGCCGCTGGCCGCGCACCGGAACGGGCCACGCGGCTGGTGATGGTCGGCACGGCCTTCCCGATGAAGGTGTCACCGGCGCTGCTGGAGATGTCCAAGAACGACCCGCTGGCGGCTATCGACTTGGTCACGACGCTGTCGTACTCGTCAATCGCCCAGAAGCCGGGCTATCCCGGCCCAGGCGTGTGGGTGCGTGGCGGCGGTAAGGCGCTAGGCCGGTTGGTGCTGGCGAAGCAGGACAACCCGCTTCTTTACCACCAGGACTTCGTGGCCTGCGACGCCTACCGCGGCGCCATCGATGCCGCCGGCAAAGTCACGGCGCCTGCGACGCTGATCCTCGGTCGGCGTGACCAGATGACGCCTCCCAAGGCAGCGGCCGAGATCGGCGCCGCACTGAAAGCCCACGTCGCGACGGTCGACGCCGGTCACGTGCTCATGGCCGAAGCGCCTGACGCCACGCTGGCCGCGCTGCGCGCCGCGCTGGTATGAATTCAACTCGACGAAGAAGAACTGCTCAGCCTTTGAAAACAAGACTCTTGACCCTGGCCGCCATCGCGGCCTTTTGCGTCTCTGCCACGGCACAAGACGACGCCAAGGATGCGGCCCGCTACCGAGCCGCCCGTGAGGTGGTGAAAGACCTGGGGCGCATCGTCGCCCCGACCGGCATCCAGGAAACCTACAAGACCAGGATCGGCGGCATCGACCAGTGGCTCAGCGTGCGCGGCCAGGACCGAGGCAACCCGATCATCCTGTTCGTGCACGGCGGCCCCGCCTCGCCGCTGATGCCGACGATATGGCAGTTCCAACGGCCGATCGAAGAGTTCTTCACGGTCGTCAACTGGGACCAGCGCGGTGCCGGCAAGACACTGGGCGAGACCGACCCCGAGTCGATCAGCGACACCATCCACATCCCGCGTTATGTCGACGATGCGATCGAGGTGGCCGAGCACATCCGCGCCAGGTACCAGCAGCGCAAGATCATCCTGATGGGGCACAGCTGGGGCACTGTCGTTGGCATGGGCGCTGTGCTGAAGCGGCCGGATCTGTTCCACGCCTACGTCGGCGTTGGGCAGAACATCAACACCCGCGAAAACGAACGCGTCAGCTTCGAATACGGCTTGGCGCAGGCCAAGGCGCATGGCAATGCGGAAGCGGTGAAGGAGTTGGAGTCGATCGCGCCCTACCCCGGCGATCAACCGATCACCCGCGAGCGGATCATCATCGCCCGCAAGTGGCCGCAGTTCTACGGCGGGCTGAGCGCGTATCGCCAAGAGTCACCCTACTTCTACGATGCACCGCTGCTGTCGCCGGAGTATGAATACAAGGACCGCCTCGCCGTCGACCAGGGCAACCTGTTCACGCTCGGGCGGATCCTGCCGGAGTTCCTGAACGTCGACTTCACCGGGGTTCGCTCGTTCCCGATCCCGGTCGTGATGTTCATGGGCCGCCACGACTACACCACGCCGTCAGAGCCAACGGCCAAGTGGCTGGAGGCCGTCAAGGCGCCCTACAAACAGGCGGTTTGGTTTGAGCGTTCTTCCCACATGATTCCGTGGGAAGAGCCTGGCAAGATGCTGGTCAGCTTGCTGAAATACGTGCGCCCCTTGGCCGTGCCGGGAGACCCCGGCGGCTGATCGGCGCGAGAGGTCTGTTGCACAGGAGCCCAGGATGAACACTGCCGCCGCGCCGTTGGTCGACCCAAAGAGCTTTCACAGCTTTGCCAAGTTCTACCCGTTCTACCTGGGTGAGCACAGCAACCGCACCTGTCGGCGGCTGCACTTCGTCGGCTCGACGCTGTCACTCGTGTGCTTGGCGATGCTGCTGTACACCGGCCAGTGGCAGTACTTGCTCTACGGTCTGCTGTGCGGCTACGGCTTCGCGTGGATCGGCCACTTCGGCTTCGAGAAGAACAAGCCGGCCAGCTTCAAGCGTCCGCTCTACAGCTTCATGGGCGACTGGGTGATGTACAGCCAGATCTGGCGGGGGAAGGTGCCGTTCTGATTCGGAGCGTTCTGCACAGCTGACTGCTGAGGTTGTGGCGGCAGGGCGGCGGCGGTGCCCCCGTATTGGTTGCCTCAGGCCGCAGCCAACGCCGGCGCCAGATTGGCCAGCATGTCGCGCACCATCGCGCGCAGGTCGTATTCCAACTTCCAGCCCCAATCGGCACGCGCAGCGGAATCGTCGATCGAACGCGGCCACGAATCGGCAATCGCCTGGCGGAAATCGGGTGCGTAGTCGATAGAGAAGCCCTGAATCTCATCTGCGATCGCCGCAGCAATCTCGGCCGGCGTGAAGCTCACACCCGCCAGGTTGTAGCCATGGCGCTCGCGGATCTTGTCGGCCGGTGCGTCCATCAGCTCCAGCGTCGCACGGATCGCGTCGGGCATGTACATCATCGGCAGCGCTGACTGCGGGCCCAGGAAGCTGGTGTAGCGGCGTGACTTGAGTGCCTCGTGGAAGATCTCGACGGCGTAGTCGGTGGTACCACCACCAGGCGGCGTCTTCCAGCTGATCAAGCCTGGGTAGCGGATGCTGCGCACATCGACGCCGTGCATGCGGTGATACCAAGCGCACCAGCCTTCGCCGGCCAGCTTGGAAATACCGTAGACCGTGGTCGGCTCCATCACCGTCTTCTGCGGCGTCTGGTCGCGCGGCGTGGTCGGGCCGAAGGCGGCGATCGAGCTGGGCCAGAACACCTTGTCCAGCTTGTGCGTACGGGCCAGCTCCAGCACGTTCAGCAGACCCTTCATGTTCAGGTCCCAAGCCCACATCGGATGCTGCTCGCCACGCGCCGACAAAGCTGCCGCCAGATGGTAGATCTGGGTGATGCCGTGGCGCTCGGCCACGGCGATCAGCGCGGAGGCGTCGGTCACGTCCAGCGCCTCATGGGCCAGGCCGGGCACGCGGCCCTTGGGCGCCAGGTCGCTCGTCACGACCGCGCTGTTGCCGTAGCGCCGGGCCAATTCCTCGGCGAGCTCGGTGCCGATCTGGCCGTTGGCGCCAATGATGAGGATCTTCGGGGTGGTGGTCATTTGACGAGTCCCAGTTCCAAGCCCGCTTGACGGAAGGCCGCGACCGCACGTTCCAGGTCGGCCAGCTCATGCCCGGCGCTCATCTGCACGCGGATGCGCGCCTGGCCCTTGGCCACCACCGGGAAGAAGAAGCCGACCACATAGACGCCCAGCTCCAACAAGCGTGTCGCCAATTGCTGCGCCTTGACCGCGTCATAGACCATGATCGGCACGATCGGGTGCTCGCCCGGCTTGATCTCGAAGCCGGCCTCGGTGATGGCCTTGCGGAAGTACTTGGTGTTGACTTCCAGCTTGTCGCGCAGCGCGGTCGAGCCTTCCAGCAAGTCCAGCACGGCAATCGACGCACCCACGATGCTGGGGGCAACGGTGTTCGAGAACAGGTACGGCCGCGAGCGCTGGCGCAGCAACTCGATCACTTCCTTGCGCGCTGCGGTGAAGCCACCCGAGGCGCCGCCGAGCGCCTTGCCCAGCGTGCCGGTGATGATGTCGATCTTGCCAAAGACGCCGCGATGCTCGTGCGTGCCACGGCCGCGCTGACCCATGAAGCCGCTGGCGTGGCACTCGTCGATGCCCAGCAGCGCGCCGAAGCGGTCACAGATCTCACGGATCTTGTCGAGCTGGGCGATGGTGCCGTCCATCGAGAACACGCCATCGGTGAACACCATCTTGAAGCGGGCGCCCTTCTCTTCGGCTTCCTTCAGGCAGCGTTCCAGGTCGGCCAGGTCGTTGTGCTTGTAGCGCCAGCGCTGGGCCTTGCACAGGCGGATGCCGTCGATGATCGAGGCGTGGTTCAGCTCGTCGCTGATGATCGCGTCGGCCTCGCCCAGCAGCGGCTCGAACAGGCCGCCATTCGCATCGAACGCGGCGGCGTAAAGGATCGCATCTTCAGTGCCCAGGAACTTGGCGATCCGCGCTTCCAGCGTCTTGTGGATGTCCTGCGTGCCGCAGATGAAGCGCACCGAGCTGAGGCCGTAGCCATGGGTGCGCAGCGCTTCGTGCGCGGCTTCGATGACGGCCGGGTGGCTGGACAGGCCGAGGTAGTTGTTGGCGCACAGGTTGATCACCTCACGGCCATCTGTCGTGCGCACATGCGCGCCCTGCGGCGTGGCGATGATGCGTTCGGCCTTGTACAGGCCGGCGGCCCGAATGCCGTCGAGCTCGCTGCTCAGGTGGGCAAAGAAGTTGTCGGTGCTGGCCATCGGTGAAAAGTCCTTCTGTTGCGAAGTCTTCGGGCACAATCGATGTTCGATGCTTTTTCAGAAGTTCGATATATCGAAATTTCGTGCAGTATCGTAAACAAGCCCCCGCCGGTCAAGACCCCCGCACCAACTTTTACGATGAACCGCCCTGCCGCTCACGAACCGCCCCGCGTCGGTGAAACCCTGGCCGCCCTGAGGCAGGACCGTGCGCTGTCGCTGGACGAGCTGTCGCGCCAGGCGGGCGTGTCGAAGTCGATGCTTTCGCAAATAGAGCGCAACCAGGCCAACCCCACCGTCGCCGTGGTCTGGCGGCTGGCCAATGCGCTGGGCGTGCCGATGGCCGAGCTGCTGGGGGCCGACAAGCCGAACCAGCCGGCAATCGCGACCGTGCCCTCGCACGCCACGCCGTCGCTGCGCAGCCCGGACGGGCACTGCGAGCTGCGCATCCTCGGCCCGATCGAGCTGGCCGGCCAGTTCGAGTGGTACGAGTTGACGATCCAGCCAGGCGGCGCGCTGGAATCAGAGCCGCACGAGCCGGGCTCGCGCGAGCACCTGAGCGTGCTCAGCGGCACGCTCGAGGTTCAGTCGGCCGAGGCGATCACCCGGCTGAAGTCGGGCGAAACCGCGCGCTATGCGGTGGACCAGACGCATGCCATTCGCAACCCAGGAAAGTCGATCGCCCAGGCGCTGCTGGTGGTGGTGCACCCGGCCTGAAGCCCCGCCTCGGCGCCGGGTCGATCAGGCCAGCACTTCGGCCAGCATCAGCTTGTTCAGCCCCATGCGGGCGCGCAGCGCTTCTGTTCGCGCATCGGGATGCAGCAGCAACGCGTCGATCAGCGGCGCAGCCGGTGTCGTGGCGGGATCGCACAGCAGCACATGGCGTTGCGCGCCTTCTTCGTCGAGCCTGGCGAGCCAATCACGCTGGGTCAACGCCTCGAGGATGGGCTCGATCTGCAACGGGTCGATGCGCAACTGCTCGGCAATCTGGTCGACATCCAGCCCGTGTTTGCCACTGGACCGTGCGTCGGCCAGCACGCGCAGCACCGCCAACGCGAGGCTGAATCGATAGCCCGGCGTGTTGCCGTGCCGCACGGCATGCATCTTCAGGCTGGGCGCATAGGCAGCGACCACCGCGCCCAGCAGCACGATGACCCAGCCGGTGTACATCCACAGCAGGAAGATCGGTGCGGTGGCAAAAGCCCCGTAGACGGCCGAGAACGAACCGACCGACGAGACATACCAGCCCAGCACCCGCTTCGCCACTTCGAAGCCGATCGCAACGAACACCCCACCGGCTACGGCGTGGCGCCAACGCACATGGGTGTTGGGCACATAGTGGAACAGCCCCGCCATCGTGGCAGCAAGCAGGCTGAACTCGACCAAGTCCAGCACGAAGCGGACGCCGCCGGGCATGTCGCCCACCAGACCACGTGAAGCCGAAATTGCATAACTGGTCAGGCTCAGTGACACACCGAGCACCAGCGGGCCCAGCGTGATGGCCGCCCAGTAGACCAGCACGCGCTGGGCGATCGGCCGTGGCTTGCGCACGCGCCAGATCGCGTTGAGCGTGCGGTCGATCGTCAACATCAGGGCCAAGGCGCTGATGACCAGCGCCACCAGGCCGGCGCTGCCGAGCTTGTGCGCCTTGCTCGAGAACTGGGTCAGCGCGCCCAGCACCGGCTTGGCGATCGTGTCGGGCACCAGGCTTTGCAGAAAGTACTTCTGCAGCGCGTCCTGAAAGCTCGAGAACATCGGGAACGCGCTGAAGATCGCCAACATCACCGTCAGCAACGGCACCAGCGCGATCAATGTGGTGAAGGTCAGGCTGCCGGCCGTCTGGCCGAGGCTGTCTTCGCGAAAGCGCAGCCGCAGTGTGCGCAGGGTGTCGAACCAGGGCCAGGTGCGCAGCGTGTCCAGCGCTTCGGCCACCATCTGCTGCCAGCCCTTGCGCAGGGCGTGTGTCGAAATCATGGCGGATATCATGCCATCCATGTCCGCACCGACCCCTCTCGCTGCGCCGGCTTCGCTCGCGCCGGACGGGCCGACGCTGGCCACGCGCGCCGTCTCGATCGCCTTGTGGCTGGCCTTGATCGTGCTGTGCCTGGCCTGGGAACTCTGGCTCGCGCCGACCGGGCGCGGCACCCTGGCGATCAAGGTCTTGCCACTGCTGCCGGCCCTGCCCGGGCTGCTGCGCATGCGCATGTACACCTACCGCTGGTTGAGCCTGGCCGTGTGGCTGTATGCCACCGAAGGCCTGGTGCGTGTGGGCAGTGAACAGGGCACTGGCCGATGGCTCGCCTTGGGTGAAGTGCTGTTGTCGATTGCACTGTTCCTGGCCTGCGCCGCGCACATTCGCTGGCGCCTGAAGCGCGGCGCGCCGAGCGCCGGTACACCGTGACTTCCTCGCTGGTCGACACGCTGCGCACGCTGGTCGGCGCGGCGCAGGTCCTGCAAGGTGAAGGGCTCGACGCCTACGAGGTCGACTGGCGCAAACGTTACCGCGGCCGCGCGCTAGCTGTAGTGCGGCCGGCCGATGCGGCGGAGGTGGTGGCGGCTGTCCGCGCTTGTATGGCGGCTGGCGTGGCCGTCGTGCCGCAAGGTGGCAACACCGGCCTGGTCGGCGGCGGCGTGCCTGATGACAGCGGCCAGCAGGTGCTGCTGAGCCTCACCCGCCTGAACCGCATCCGCGACATTGATGCCGACAACCTGACGCTGACCGCCGAAGCGGGCTGCGTGCTGCAGGCCATACAGCAAGCCGCCGACGAGCGTGGGCTGCTTTTCCCGCTGAGCCTGGCCGCCGAAGGCAGCTGCACGATCGGTGGCAACCTGGCGACCAACGCCGGTGGCACCCAGGTGCTGCGTTATGGCAATGCGCGCGAGCTGTGCTTGGGGCTGGAAGTGGTGACACCGCAAGGCGAACTGTGGACGGGCCTGAGCGGGCTGCGCAAGAACAACACCGGCTACGACCTGCGCGATCTCTTCGTTGGCAGCGAGGGCACGCTGGGCGTCATCACGGCGGCAACGCTGAAGCTGTTTCCCAAGCCGGCCGCCACGGTGACCGCGCTGGCGGCTTGCGAGTCGGTCGACGCTGCCGTGGGCTTGCTCAACCTGGCGCGCGAGCGGCTGGGGCCTGGCCTGGCAGGCTTCGAGTTGATGCAGCGCTTCGCGCTCTCGCTGGTCGAGCGCCATTTCCCGCAGCTGCCCAAACCCTTCCCCGGCGCCGCCTGGACGGTGCTGCTGGAACTGGCCGGCACCGAGACCGAAGATGCCGAGCGTGAGCGCCTGGCGGCCGTGCTGGAGCTGGCGATCGAACGCGGGTTGATCGGCGACGCGGTGGTCGCCGCCAGCATCGCGCAGTCGCGCGCGCTTTGGCACCTGCGTGAGTCGATTCCGCTTGCGCAAAGCGAAGAAGGGCTGAACATCAAGCACGACATCGCGCTGCCGGTGTCAGCCATCCCGGGTTTCGTGCCGCACATGGCGGCGCGGTTGCAGGAAGCTGCGCCCGGTGCACGCGTGGTGTGCTTCGGCCACCTGGGCGATGGCAACCTGCACTACAACGTGCAGGCACCGGAAGGCATCGTGGCCGACGAGTTCCTCGCAGCGCACGAAGCGCACATCAACGAACTGGTCTACGACGAAGTGCAGCGCCTGGGCGGCTCGATCTCGGCCGAGCACGGCATTGGCGCCTTGAAGCGCGATGAGCTGGCTCGGCGAGGCTCACCGGTGGCGCTGGCGATGATGCGGGCCATCAAGGCCGCGCTGGACCCTGCCGGGCTGATGAACCCGGGCCGGGTGGTCTGACGACCAGGCCCTTTGTCTCAGTGGGCTGGGCCCTTGAGCGCGGGCGGCACCGGCAGCGACACCACCTCGATGCCTTCGTCGGCCAGTTCGGCCCTTTGCTCGGGCGTGGCCTGGCCGCGGATCCCCCGCGACTCTGCTTCGCCGTAGTGGATGCGCCGAGCCTCTTCGGAGAAGCGCTCGCCGACATCCTCGGTGCGCTCCATCACGTGCTTGACCGCTTCGACCCAGAGGTTTTGCAGCGTCACAGCCTCGGGGCTGGGCACCGGGGCTGGCACGGCAGCAGCCGGCTTGCTGTTCTCGGCCGGTGGGCTGGCGCCAAAGTTCAGGCGCGGGGCGCTGGGCAAGCGGTTGACCAACTTGTCGCCGCACAGCGGGCACTCGACCAGGCCGCTCTTGTGCTGGTGCACGAACTCGTCTTCGGAGGCAAACCAGCCTTCGAAGCCATGGCCGTGCGCACAACGCAGATCGAGCACCTTCATGACGAGATTATCGGCTTGCGCCCCATGCATCTGCAGGCCGCCAGTCGAGCGTCCAGGCGCCGGATCGCCACTTTTGTAACCACATGAGCGAAATCAGCGTCTTCGCGTCGGTCAGTTCGCCGCGCGCCGCCAGCGAATCCAGCTCGGCCTCGTCCATCAGGCAGACATCGATCAGCTCGCCGTGGTCCAGGTGCCGCTCACCGAGCGTCAGGCCACGGGCAAACCAGATCTCGATGCGCTCGGTGGAGTACGCCGCCGCGTTGTGCATGCGGGCCGCATAGGCCCACTCGGAGGCGCGGTAGCCGGTTTCTTCCGCCAGCTCGCGCACCGCGCTGCGGCTGCTCGACTCACCGGGGTCGATCTTGCCGGCCGGGAACTCCAGCAGCACCTGCGACAACGGGTAGCGGTACTGGCGCTCCAGCACCAGGCGACCGTCGTCGAGGATGGGCACGACCACCACGGCCCCTGGATGCACCACGTATTCGCGGCTTGCCAAGTCGCCATCGGGCAGACGCACCGTGTCGCCGCGTACATCGAGAAAGTTGCCGCGCAACAGCTGCCGCCGTTCGGTGGCGACCTCGATCAGGTGGCCCTCTCCGCCGGCCGGGGAGTCGCGATCAGCCATGCTTGCCTCGGCGCAGGTAGCGCCAGACGAAGCCCGGCGAGGCCAGTGTGATGAACAGGCAGGCGCCCGCGGCGTAGAACTCCCAGCCTTGCTGCACGCGCTGGCCGATCGAAGCCTCCAGCGCACTGCCGAGACCCCAGGTCATCACCGCATAGACCACGAGTTCAAGCAGACGCCAGCCAAAGGCCTTGGCCGGCTGCAGGCGCGGCCCGACGACAAACAGGCGCTCGTTGACGAACGGCAGGTTGGCGGTGATCGCCGCCACCGCCAGCACCAGCCAGACCGATGCGGTCTGCGACACGAACTACCGCCCTGCGCGCTGTCGCGCGTTCAACCGGCGAGTGCGCGCACGACGACGTCGCGGCACAGCGCCATCAGGCCATCCGGCAGTACGCCCAGCACCAGCGCCGCGGCGCCGTTGCAAGCCAGCAAAGCGCCGACACCGCCACGCGACTCGACCTGCACGGCATCGGCCGGCGGTTCGTCGAAGTACATCACCTTGACCAGGCGCAGGTAGTAGTAGGCGCCGATCATCGACAACAGCACGGCCATGACGGCCAGCGTGATGTAGCCGGGGTCGTTGGTCACGATCAGCGACTGCAGCACCGCGAACTTGGCGTAGAAACCGACCATCGGCGGCACGCCGGCCAGCGAGAACATGAAGACAGTCATCACGCCGGCCAGCCAAGGGCTGCGCTTGGCCAGCCCGGCCAGATCCGCAATCTCGTCGCTTTCGAAACCGGCGCGCGACAGGTACATCACCAGGCCGAAGGTGCCCAGCGTGGTCAACACATAGGTGACGACGTAGAACATCGCCGAGCTGTAGCCGTTGGCTGCCGACAAGGTGTTCGCGTCGATCACCGTCGGCGTCAGACCGAGCAGCATGAAGCCCAGCTGCGCAATCGCCGAGAAGGCCAGCAGGCGCTTCAGGTTGGTCTGTGCAATCGCGGCCAGGTTGCCGATCACCATCGACATCACCGACAACACGATCAGCATCTGCTGCCAGTCGTGCGCCAGGCCGGACAAGCCTTCGACCAGCAGGCGGATCGCGATCGCGAAGGCGGCCAGCTTGGGCGCACCGGCGATCAACAGCGTCACCGCCGTGGGTGCGCCCTGGTAGACGTCGGGCACCCACATGTGGAACGGCACGACGCCCAGCTTGAAGCCCAGGCCGGCGACGACGAAGACAACGCCGAAGGTCAGCACGGTCGGATTGACCTGGCCCTTGGCGATGGCCGACAGCACCTCGGACAGCACGAGCGAGCCGGTCGCGCCGTACATCATCGACATGCCGTAGAGCAGGAAGCCGCTGGCCAGTGCACCCAGCACGAAGTACTTCATCGCCGCTTCGGTCGCCAGCGCGTTGTCGCGCCGCAGCGCCACCAGCGCGTACAGCGACAGGCTCATCAATTCGAGGCCGACGTAGATGACCAGGAAGTTGTTGGCCGAGATCATCACCGAGATGCCCAGCAGCACGAACAAGGCCAGCGTGAAGAACTCGCCCTTCAGCAGCTCGCGCTCGCCGATGTACGGGCCCGCGTAGGCCAGCGACAGCATCATCGCCAGTGCGGCGCACAAGGCCAGCATGTGGCCCATCGGGTCGGAGACCACCAGGCCTTGCATGCCGTAGACCGACGCGGCGGCACCCTCGGCGCCGAGGCCGGTTTGCATCGCCATGCCGTGCATCAGCGCAACGGCAGCAAGTGATGCCTGCGTCAGCCAGAAGGTGACGCGACGCTTCGGGTCAGTGACATTCAAGTCGACCAGCGCCACCACACAGGCGGCCACCAGCAGCAGGATCTCGGGATAGGCGACGAGCCAGTTCATTTGGGTCATGGGGAGCGCTCCGGCGTCGGCCTCAGGGCAGCTTGGGCAGTTTTGAGTTGGCCACGTGCTGCAGCAGCTCGTTCACGGACACGTGCATCACATCGGTGAAGGGTTTCGGGTACAGGCCCATGACCATCACCGCGACAGCGAGCATGGCCATCATCAGGAATTCGCGGGCGTTCAGGTCCTGCAGCTCCTTCACGTCGTTGTTGGCGATGTCGCCGAAGTAGACGCGCTTGTACATCCACAGCGTGTAGGCGGCACCGAAGATCAGCGCGGTGGCAGCCAGCGCGCCGAGCCAGAAGTTCACCTTCACCGTGCCCAGGATCACCATCCACTCGCCGATGAAGCCGGCGGTGCCCGGCAGGCCGCAGTTGGCCATCGCGAACAGCAGCGCAAAGGCGGCGAACTTCGGCATCGTGTTGACCACGCCACCGTAGCTGGCGATCTCACGCGAATGCACGCGGTCGTACAGCACGCCGATGCACAGGAACATCGCGCCCGAGACGAAACCGTGCGAGATCATCTGCACCAGGCCGCCCGAGACGCCGAGCTCGTTGAAGATGAAGAAGCCCAGCGTCACGAAGCCCATGTGGGCGATCGACGAATAGGCCACCAGCTTCTTCATGTCCTGCTGGACCAACGCGACCAGGCCGATGTAGATCACCGCGATCAGGCTGAGCGCAATGATGAACCAGGCGTACTCGCGGCTCGCATCCGGTGCGATCGGCATCGAGAAACGCAGGAAACCGTACGCGCCCAGCTTCAGCATGATGGCAGCCAGCACCACCGAGCCGCCCGTGGGCGCCTCGACGTGGGCGTCCGGCAGCCAGGTGTGCACCGGCCACATCGGAACCTTGACCGAGAAGGCCGCGAAGAAGGCGAAGAAAAGCAAGGCCTGCGCCGACATCGGCAGTGGCAGCTTGTGCCAGGTCGTGATGTCGAAGCTGCCGCCCGACTTGTAGTACAGGTAGATCAGCGCCACCAGCATCAGCAGCGAGCCGAGCAGCGTGTAGAGGAAGAACTTGAACGCTGCGTAGACGCGCCGCGGGCCGCCCCAGACACCGATGATGATGTACATCGGGATCAGCGTGGCCTCGAAGAAGACGTAGAACAGCAGGCCATCGCAAGCCGAAAACACGCCGACCATCAGGCCCGACAGGATCAGGAAGGCGCCCATGTACTGGTGCGCGCGGTCGGTGATCACCTGCCAGCCGGCGATCACGACGATCACCGTGATGAAGGAGGTCAGCAACGCGAACCAGACCGAGATGCCATCGACACCCAGGTGGTAACGCACATTGAAGCGCTCGATCCAGACCATGTTCTCCTGGAACTGCATCGCGGCAGTGCCAGTGTCAAAGCCCGAGATCAACGGCAAGGTGACGAGAAAACTGACCACGGCACCGACCAACGCCAGCCAGCGCGTCGCGCCGGGGTTGTTGTCGCGCCCGAAAGCCAGCAGCACCGCGCCAAAGGCGATCGGCAGCCAGATGGCAACGCTCAAAAGACCCATTCTTGTTCTCCGCTCTTATTCGTCAGTGAGCGATCAAGCCCAGCAGGTAGGGCCACAGTTGCCATGTCATCAGCCCGAACACGCCCAGCACCATGACCAGCGCGTACCAGGAAAGGTAGCCGGTCTGGATCGTGCGCACGACGCGCGAGAAGGCGCCGACCGTGCTGGCCGTGCCGTTCACGAGGCCGTCGATCACCGCCACATCGCCGCCCTTCCACAGGCCACGCCCGAGAGCGCGCGCTGCGGTGGCGAGGATGTTCTCGTTGATCCAGTCCATGTAGTACTTGTTCTCGAGCAGCTTGACGATCGGCGCGAAGGTGCGCGCGAAGGCCGCCGGAATGCTGGGCTTCACGAGATAGAACACGTAGGCGACGACCACACCCGCCAGCGCCAGCCAGAACGGCAGCGAGGTCAGTGCATGCACCGCCATGGCGGTGGCACCGTGGAACTCTTCAGCCAACTCGGCCATCGCGTGGTGGTGCTCGCCGTGGACGGTGATCGCGTCCTTGAAGAAGTCGCCGAACAGCATCGGCTGGATCGTCAGGAAACCGATCACCACCGACGGGATCGCGAGCAGCAGCAGCGGCGCGGTCACGACCCATGGCGACTCGTGCGGCATGTGCACTTCGCTGTGGTCACCCGGCTCTTCGTGGGCACCGTGGTCTTCCGGCGGGAACGGCTTGTGGTGGAAGCGCTCCTTGCCGTGGAAGACCAGGAAGTACATCCGGAACGAATAGAACGCCGTCACGAACACGCCAGCGACCACCGCGAAATAGGCGAAGCTCGCACCCGGCAGGTGGCTGGCGTGCACCGCCTCGATGATCGAGTCCTTCGAGTAGAAGCCCGAGAAGAACGGCGTACCGATCAGCGCCAGCGAACCCAGCAGCGAGGTGATCCAGGTCAGCGGCATGTGCTTGCGCAGGCCGCCCATGTTGCGGATGTCCTGGTCGTGGTGCATGCCGATGATCACCGAGCCTGCGCCGAGGAACAGCAGCGCCTTGAAGAACGCGTGCGTCATCAGGTGGAACACAGCCACCGAGTAGGCCGAGGCACCCAGCGCCACCGTCATGTAACCCAGCTGCGACAGCGTCGAGTACGCGACCACGCGCTTGATGTCGTTCTGGATCACGCCGAGGAAACCCATGAACAGCGCGGTGATGGCACCGATGACCATCACGAAGTTCAGCGCGGTGTCCGACAGTTCGAACAGCGGCGACATGCGGGTCACCATGAAGATGCCGGCGGTCACCATCGTCGCCGCGTGGATCAGCGCCGAGATCGGGGTCGGGCCTTCCATCGAATCAGGCAGCCACACGTGCAGCGGGAACTGCGCGCTCTTGCCCATCGCACCGATGAACAGGCAGATGCAGGTCACCGTCAGCAGCATCCACTCACCGCCGAAAAGCGGCAGCGGGAACGGCAGCTTGGCGAGCTCTTCGGCCTTGCCGAAGACTTCGGTGTAGCTGAGCGAGCCGGTGAACGCGACGATCAGGCCGATGCCGAGGATGAAGCCGAAGTCGCCGACCCGGTTGACCAGGAAGGCCTTCATGTTGGCGAAGGTCGCGGTCGGCTTCTTGAACCAGAAGCCGATCAGCAGGTACGACACCAGGCCCACCGCCTCCCAGCCGAAGAACAGCTGCAGGAAGTTGTTGCTCATGACCAGCATGAGCATCGAGAAGGTGAACAGCGAGATGTACGAGAAGAAGCGCTGGTAGCCCGGGTCTTCTTCCATGTAGCCGATGGTGTAGATGTGCACCATCAGCGACACGAAGGTCACCACGCACATCATCATCGCGGTCAGGCCGTCGATGAGGAAGCCGACCTCCATCTTCAGACCGCCGACGTTCATCCACTCGTAGACGGTGGCGTTGTAGCGGGCATCCTCAAGCGCGACCGACTTCAACACCACCGCCGAGACGATGAAGGCGATCAGCACGCCGAGGATGGTGATCAGGTGTGCGCCGCGGCGGCCCACCGCCTTGCCGAACAGACCGGCGATCACGGAGCCGGCCAGCGGTGCCAGCGGCACCGTCAGGAGCAGGTTCTGGGAGAGTTGTGCAGACATGTTCTTCTTGTGGCGTTGGGGTGCGCCGTCAGCCCTTGAGGGAGTCCAGCTCGTCCACGGCGATGGTGGCCCGGTTGCGGAACAGCACGACGAGGATCGCCAGGCCGATCGCCGATTCGGCGGCCGCCACGGTGAGGATGAAGAACACGAACACCTGGCCGTCCATGTCGCCCAGGTAGTGCGAGAAGGCGACGAAGTTCATGTTGACGGCGAGCAGCATCAGCTCGATCGCCATCAACAGCACGATCAGGTTGCGCCGGTTCATGAAGATGCCGACCACCGACAAGGCGAACAGGATGCCGCCCAGCGAGAGGTAGTGGCCCAGGGTGATGCCGGTCTGCGGGCTCATGCCTTGCCTCCTTCCGGGGTGGCAGGCACGGCCGGCTGCTCGATCACCGGATCCATCTTGACCAGCCGGACGCGGTCGGCCTTCTTGGCGCGCACCTGCTCTGACGGGTTCTGCGAGCGGCTGTCCTTGCGCTTGCGCAGCGTCAACGCGATCGCCGCGATGATGGCCACCAGCAGCAGCACGGCCGCCACCTGCAGCGGGTACAGGTACTGGGTGTAGACGATCTTGCCCAGCGCCCGGGTGTTGCCAAGCTTGGCCAGGTCCTCAGGCATCGGCGCTGCATCGGTCAGGCGGAAACCGCCCTTCAGTACCAGCGCCATTTCGAGCGCGATCAGCACGCCGATGAACGCAGCGAGCGGAAAGTTCGCCCAGAAGCCTTCTCTCAAACTGTCGGTGTTGATGTCCAGCATCATCACCACGAAGAGGAACAGCACCATCACCGCGCCGACGTAGACGAGCACCAGCGCGATCGCCAGGAACTCGGCCTTCAGCAGCATCCACACGCAAGCGGCGTTGAAGAAGGCCAGCACCAGGAACAGCGCCGCGTGCACCGTGCTGCGGGCGGTGATGACCCGGAAGGCCGACACCAGCAGCACGGCCGAAAACAGGTAGAACAAAGCGGAGGTCGTATTCATCGTTGTCTCGCGAGAAGCCGCAGGTCAGCGGTATTTCGCGTCTGCCTCCTTGTTGGCGGCGATCTCTTTTTCATAGCGGTCGCCGACGGCCAGCAGCATGTCCTTCGTGAAGTACAGGTCGCCGCGCTTTTCGCCGTGGTATTCGAAGATGTGGGTTTCGACGATCGAGTCGACCGGGCAGCTTTCTTCGCAGAAGCCGCAGAAGATGCACTTGGTCAGGTCGATGTCGTAGCGCGTGGTGCGGCGCGAGCCATCGGCACGCACGTCCGACTCGATGGTGATCGCCAGCGCGGGGCACACGGCCTCGCACAGCTTGCAGGCGATGCAGCGCTCTTCGCCGTTTTCATAGCGACGCAGCGCGTGCAGGCCGCGGAACCGCGGCGACAGCGGCGTCTTCTCTTCCGGGAACTGCACCGTGATGGTGGGCGACAGGAAGTGGCGGCCGGTGAGCATCAGCCCCTTCCACAGCTCGAGCAGCAGGAAGCTGGAGAAAAGGTCTTTGAGGGAAGCGACGGTAGACATGATTCGTGCGACCTCGCCTTAGGGCCAGATGTTGAACGGCGACTGGATCCACAGACCCACGACGACCAGCCACACCAGCGTGACGGGGATGAAGATCTTCCAGCCCAGACGCATGATCTGGTCGTAGCGGAAGCGGGGGAACGTGGCGCGCACCCAGAGAAACATCGTGACGACCACGAAGATCTTGATGGCAAGCCAGATCCAGCCAGGAATGAAGCTCAGGAAAGCGAACGGGCTCAGCCAGCCACCCAGGAACATCAACACGCACAGTGTCGACACCAGGATCATGTTGGCGTACTCGGCGAGGAAGAACATCGCGAACGCCATGCCCGAGTACTCGATCATGTGGCCAGCCACGATCTCGGACTCGCCTTCGACCACGTCGAACGGGTGGCGGTTGGTTTCAGCCAGGCCGGAGATGAAGTAGACGACGAAGATCGGCAGCAGCGGCAGCCAGTTCCACGAGAAGACCCCGAGGCCCATGTCGGCCATGCGGCCCTTGCCCTGGACCATCACGATGTCGGTCATGTTCAGGCTGCCCGACACCATCAGCACGACGACCAGCGCGAAGCCCATCGCGATCTCGTACGAAACCATCTGGGCTGACGCGCGCAACGCGCCGAGGAACGCGTACTTCGAGTTCGAGGCCCAGCCGGCGATGATGACGCCGTAGACCTCCATCGAGGTAATCGCCATCAGGAACAGCAGGCCGGCGTTGACATCGGCCAGCGCCACCTCGGGGCCGAACGGAATGACGGCCCAGGCGGCCAGCGCCGGCATGATGGTCATCACCGGCCCGAGGAAGAAGAGGCCTTTGTTCGCCGCGGTCGGGCGGATGATCTCCTTGAAGATCAGCTTGACCGCATCCGCGATCGGCGTCAGCAGGCCGAACGGGCCCACGCGGTTCGGGCCCGGGCGGATCTGCGACCAGCCGATGGCCTTGCGTTCCCACAGCGTCAGGTAGGCCACGCAACCCATCAACGGCGCCACGACGACGACGATCTTGATCAGCGACCAGACCACCGGCCACAGCACGCCGCCCATCAGCTCGAGGCCGGCTTGATTGAAGCTATCGATCATGAGGTTTCCTGCGTCCTGCCCGGGCCTCAGGCCACTTCCACGGTGATGGGTCCGAACATCGCGCCCAGCGAGGCGGTGTCTGCATGCCCGGCGGGCACGCGCACGACGTTGGCGGCGAGTGTGTGGTCCAGATGGGCCGGTAGCACCGCGCTCGCGTTGCCTTGCGACACACGCACCTTGATGCCGTCTTGCAAGCCGAGTTGTGCCCACAGCGCCTGCGGCAAGCGAGCCACCGGCGCCTTGGCATCAGCGGTCAGCTGCAGCGAAACGGCACGGCGCACCAGGCTGTCGGTCGCGTAGATCGGCACATCGGCCAGGCGCTGCAGGCCTTGCACCGGCGCCGGCGGCTGCAGGCCAGCCTTGGTCGCGTTCGACAGGCGTTGTGCCAACGTGCTGGCATCACCCAGCGCTTCGGCACGCACCTCTTCAACCGACTCCTGGCTGAAGCCTTGCAGGCCCAGCAGGTTGCCCAAGACGCGCAACACCTTCCAGGCCGGGCGGCTGTCACCCAGCGCGCGCACGACACCGTGGAAGCTTTGCAGACGACCTTCGGCGTTGACGAAGCTGCCACCGGTTTCGGTGAACGGCGCGATCGGCAGCAGCACGTCGGCGTTGTCGACTGCGGCATCCTTGAATGCGGTCAGTGCAACGACGAGGCCAGAGCCTTGCAACGCCGCACGCGCGGCGGCAGCATTGGCGGCGTCGAGCGTCGGCTCGACATTCAGCAACAGCAGGCCCTTCATGGGCTGCGTCAGCATCTGGCCAGCGTTCAAGCCGCCGTTGGCCGGTTGCGCGCCAACGAGCTGGGCACCAACACGGTTGCCGCCATCGGTCAGGAAACCGACCGTGGCACCGGTCTGCTCGCCAATCCAGTTGGCCAGCGCCAGCAGCGTCGACGCTTGCGGGTGCTGTGCGGCAGCGTTGCCGAGCAGGATGGCCTTGCGCTCGCCGGACAACAGCGCGTTGGCCAGCACCTCGGCCTGCGGCGACACCATGGCCTGCACCGGTGCGTTGATGCCGCGGGCGGTCGCGATGTAGCCGGCGACGTCGGCCAGCGCCTGAGGCCAGTAGCCCGGGGCTGCTGTCAGTTGCGCTGCGACAGGCATCGCCCAGTCGTCATGCGCCGCGTTCAGGCTCAACACCTTCGCGCCATGGCGGGCGGCTTGGCGGATGCGCTGCGCAAACAGCGGGTGATCCTTGCGCAGGAACGAGCCGACGACGAACACACGGTCCAGCTTGGTCAGTGCCGCAATCGGCATGCCCAGCCATTGAGCGCCCTCGCCTGCCGTGAAATCGGCATGACGCAGGCGGTGGTCGACGTTGTCGCTGCCCAGGCCTCGCACCAGCTTGGCCAGCAGGTGCAGTTCTTCAACCGTGCTGTTGACACTGCCGAGTGCACCGATCGATTCGGCACCGAACTCGACCTTCACCCGCTTCAGGCCGTCAGCGACGTAGCCCAGCGCCGTGTTCCAGTCCACCGCCTGCCACTGGCCGCCCTGCTTGATCATCGGCTGGGTCAGGCGCTGCGGGCTGTTGACAGCTTCGTAGCTGAAGCGGTCGCGGTCGGCGATCCAGCATTCGTTGACGTCTTCGTTCTCGAGCGGAACGACGCGCATCACCTGGTGGTTCTTGACCTGCACGATCAGGTTCGAGCCGGTCGAGTCGTGCGGGCTGACGCTCTTGCGGCGCGACAACTCCCAGGTCCGGGCGGCGTAGCGGAAAGGCTTGCTCGTGATCGCACCGACCGGGCAGATGTCGATCATGTTGCCCGAGAGTTCGGAGTCGACCGTGTCGCCGACCACCGTGGTGATCTCGGAATGTTCACCGCGGTGAATCATGCCCAGCTCCATCACGCCGGCCACTTCCTGGCCGAAGCGCACGCAGCGGGTGCAGTGGATGCAGCGCGTCATCTCCTCCATCGAGAGCAGCGGGCCGACGTCCTTGTGGAACACGACGCGCTTTTCTTCCTGGTAGCGTGAGGACGAGCCGCCATAGCCGACCGCCAGATCCTGCAGCTGGCATTCGCCGCCCTGGTCGCAGATGGGGCAGTCCAGCGGGTGGTTGATGAGCAGGAACTCCATCACCGACTGCTGGGCCTTCAGCGCCTTGTCGCTCTTGGTGCGCACGATCATGCCCTGCGTCACCGGCGTGGCGCAGGCAGGCATCGGCTTGGGCGCCTTCTCCACCTCGACCAGGCACATGCGGCAGTTGGCCGCGATCGAGAGTTTCTTGTGGTAGCAGAAGTGCGGGATGTAGGTGCCGGCGGCGTCGGCCGCATGCATCACCATGCTGCCTTCGATGACGCTGACCTTCTTGCCGTCGAGTTCGATTTCAACCATGTTGTTTCGTCGTCAGGCCGTAGCGGTGGCGTGAGCGTGGGCATGCGCGTGCGCACCCCCACCGACCATGCAGGTCTTGTGCTCGACGTGGTAGGCAAACTCGTCGCGGAAATGCTTGAGCATGCCGCGCACCGGCATCGCCGCTGCGTCGCCCAGCGCGCAGATCGTGCGGCCCATGATGTTTTCGGCCACGTTGTCGAGCAGGGCCATGTCGTCGGCACGGCCTTCGCCGTGCTCG
>Ga0307516_10001517_pt1 | contig 31957 bp, 47 predicted proteins | sample 19_EM_MG_FD_203310 | JGI IMG/M metagenome (GOLD analysis project Ga0307516, IMG submission 203310) | Populus trichocarpa ectomycorrhiza microbial communities from riparian zone in the Pacific Northwest, United States - 19_EM | ecosystem: Host-associated > Plants > Roots > Unclassified | place...
ATCTAGACGAGCCGGTGATGGGTAACGGATTGGATGTGCATGTATATATAGAGAGCGGTCCTCCAGTCTCGGTGAAAAGATTAAGCAACGGAATTCCTACCTATCGATAGACGAATATATTTGACACTTGTCTTAGAGAGAAAGGCAGGAAAAGTGAAAAGTCTGAATACACGTATATGACGTGATTCTACACGTGACAAAGCTGAACGAGTGAGATATTGCAACATAAACCGAACGGCATCATCTAATGCCCAATGAAGCAATGCGATGGCTGGGGACATAGCTGGATTCGCACCTGGCGTTGATAGAATACCAGGGGGTGGTGATGAAGAAAGGGATAAAGGCCATGATAAGGCTACGAAGACTGACCGGCCAGATGGGCCTTACATTAGCCAACTGCAGGAAGGTGATGATAGCCTGCGTGCAATCGGTGGCTTTTTTTTTCGTTTAATCATTACTCGCATGCGACCTATCTGGATAATGGCGAGATTATGTGCAGCCCTTGCAGTCAGCGGCGATGTATAGGAATGATCCATGGTGGCAAAGGTGAAGGCAAGCAGGGAATAAGAGGAGGGGAAGAGGAGCTGCAGAAGCTGGTTAGCCAGGAAGCACGGGCAGTGACGGGGTGCTTCCGAACCACCAACCTGGGAGCCCTCATGGCAGAAGCGAGCCTAAGACTGGCCGTGGCTCAACTTGATAACAGGCAGAGACGATTCGCATCACGGTGGGAAAGAAAGGATGCGGCGGGGAAGGGAAATCGCTGGCACAGAGAGTAATTGCCGTCCGGTTGAAGGACTAGCGCAGGCTGCGCACCGCTGAAGACACAGATGAAAGGTTGCCACCAGGTACGGCTGGCAGCAGCAGCTAGCTGCCTCGCAAACTTTGGCGATCTCCCACGCCAGTCGGGGTAGAAACGAGTAGCTTGCCCCACCAACACGGCTCGTCGCCCTGTAGGGGAGTCGCCACGGCGACGGTCCGCACGAGCGGGCTAGGGCTTAACCACCTGACCTAGAACTTGCTGGCTTTCCCTAGCTATTCCGAGGAAGCTAGAGCTCCGCGGAAGTAAAAGACCACCGCCTGCCCACTCGCACCCATCTTCTCTCTTTCTCCGTCTCCCGTCTTATCCCCCCCGGGTTGGCTGACCAGCTGTACGGAAAATAGGGCTTTTCCTCACATCCTAAACTTCGTTCTCCTCTTCCTTCCCTCCATGCTCATCCTCTCCCTCCACTTCGTCCCCGTCCTCCTCTCTCTTCTCTCATCCGCTTTCCCCACATCCTGCCACACAGATGGCCAGCCCTAGGGTTTGTCCGGATCATGACCTTGTTGCCAGAAATACTTCTCACTGCTCAGGCACGGCGTGCCGACGGGAGCAATGCTGGGCTGCAAGGGCACCAGACTAGCATCAGTGTTGTTTAACAAACAGCTTGGCGTTCGGTACTTGTTGGAATATAAGGATCGATAGAGATGAAGATGGTGAATTAATTGATTGATACAACTTAGAAGGAGGAACACTCTCTCTATATACAACGGGCCTGAGGGGCTCGCCCGGGGGTAAAGACGGAAGACTGTCCCCCGAGCCGGTGCTCGGGAGACTCGGCCAGCTGTCATCTCCGGACGTGTCGGCTCCGGTCCGTCATCTCCGGACGCCGTCTCCGATCCGTCATCTCAGGACGCCCAATATTTTGACCAAGGAGTGCCCGGAGTGGAAGGCTCAACAGAAGATTCTGTTGGTGGAGGCTCGGAAGGAGACCGGGAAGTGGAAGACCCGATGCAGGACCCAGGACCGCCTGGCGGACGAAAGATGCAGCCGGGCGGTGCTGGACTTCCACTCCTCCACGGATGTGGCGAGGCGGGTACCAGCCGAGGAAGACACGGTGAGCGAGGTGTTGGAAGCGGAGCTGCGGGAGTCGGAGGACTAACAGGGAGCGGCAGCTGAGGAGATGGGTGCCCGGGGGGGCTAACATTGTTCTCGCCCACGCCTGCCTTATGGAAGTCTCAGGAGCGGAGAAGGGGGGGGCGGCCCTTTCCCTTTGTTTCTTTCGTCTTTCACGTTCGTTCGATGTCCTCTCCTTTGTAATTTCTTGGTTCGCTCTACATCTTCTTGGGATAGACTTGGGAAGTGGAGCTGCAACATGCCACCACCACGCGGACAGCGGTCAGGAAATGGATGGTACTTAATCTCGCCACTTTTGTAACTAACAACCGCTGTCAACCACTGCTGGGAGTCAGCAATTAGCGCAGTCTGGGCGCCAAGCCTGGCAGTAATAGAGGCGCGCGAGATTTTTTCTCCATCGACAATAACACTCACTACTCTTTGTTCACATTTCATACCACCACTACCTCAAATCGATAGAGACATCCAGATGCTCCTCCTCCTCTCCCACACCTCTCCCACACTGCTCCGAAACGATCAAGACACCCAGCCGCTCCCCATTATAACACGCCAGGGACAAATCGTTGTCGATGCCGCCCGTGACACCGACCCCAATAACACCCCGCTTCCCTCCCCGTCCTGAGCCCTCACCTCACGACGATTCTGGAGGTGTTTTCGAATGGTGGCTCGTCGGGAAAGCCTCCATTGGGTGAAAGGGTGTGTACTCCAAGGTTTCCGCATGCTATACCGAGGTGGGGATATATCGCTTGAAATCGGAGATGTAGATTGCCGCTGTTCGGAAACCAAGCAGGACGTCTCGGCTCTCCCCGCTTTCAAGCTCACATGGTGACCGAAGATGGCGAAGAACGATCGTTGCTTTGGTGAAGTCCACGGTTCGAACGATATGTGGATTGCCGCTGGTGCGTTGGTGAGTGCCGTGCGAAGTGCATCCCGTGAAGACATGTATTTCTCCAGGATCCAGGCTTTGACAGTCTTAAGCAAGCGGACATATCCTATTAGACGACCATCTACACAGCCATTCCCAGGCTCATGCCGACCACCGTGACACCGGGAAGATTGGCAGAGCCTGTATCCTAGAGAAATACACGTCTTCACGCGATGCACTCCGCACGGCACTCACCAACGCACCAGCGGCAATCCACATCGCGTTCGAACCCTGGACTTCACCGAACTAACGATCGCTCCTGGCCATCTTCGGTCACTATGTGGAGCTTGCAAGCGGGGAGAGCCGAGACGTCCTGCTTGGTTTGCGAAGACTATAGGGCCTCCATTCGGGAGAGAATCGAGCTGACTGAATCTGGCAGGTGGCGGTGGAGTTTGGAATGACTCGGAAGCTGGGCGATTTCAACACGGACAATGCCTCCTCCAACGACAGCGCTCTGCAGTACATTGCAGAAAGTCAACTCATATTGGAGTCACCTTCGATCCCGTCTGCCGCCCCATTCGCTGCTTTGGGCATATTCTAAATCAGGTCGGCAGAGCCATCCTGTGGGGTGACAATCCAGTGGCCATCGATGATCATCTCGACCACGGCGATGACCCTGAAGCGCACGTTGAAGTGCTGCGAGCGTGGAGGAAGACGGGCCCTCTTGGCCGCCTGCACAATTGCATCCGTCACATCCTCAAGACACCACAGCGGCGGGAGCGGTTCCAAGAAAAGGCACGAGCCTACAACCTCGAGGGGGTCACTCTTGATCTGATTATCGGCGACGATTCTTGCTGGAGTGACGACCTTGCCGCCCTTGTTCGAGCGCTTCTACTACGGGATCCGATGGAAGATTACCTCGCCTCTGCGATCTGTCTGGACCGGAAGCGCGATGAAGCCTCGCTGGCACACGACGAGCTGTCACCGCAAGATTGGGATGTTCTCAGGTCGATGATAGAGCTCCTTGAGCCGTTCACAAAGTGGATGGTTCTGTTACAGAGGAAGGGAGCAGCAGCTCGTCTCTCGGATATCGTTCCCGCGTACGACGAACTTCTATCCCATCTGGAAACACAGAGGGAACGCCATTCGGCTGCCGATGCGTCGATCCATATTCTCACTTCACTCAACGCGGCCTGGATTCTTCTTAATAAGTAAGTTGTGCTCGGCTCATCTTCTACTCTACTCTACTGTACTCGTTACTGTCTGACTATCATTGACTCGCGAGCTAGGTATTACGCCAAGCTGGATTACTCGCCAGCGTACTACGCTTCCGTTGCCCTCAACCCAGAGATGAAATTCGACTACTTCGAGCAGGAATGGGGAAAATAGCCCGATTGGATTAAGAAGGCAAAGAATGATGTGGTTCAGTTGTGGGAGACGGAATACAAGGAGAAGCCGCAATGGATGTTTGCTGCAATTGCACCTGGAACACCAGACTGTGACTCAGGCAAGTGCCCCCCTGACTCGCTGCGCTCTTTGCTAACGCACGCAGATATTCTAGGAACCCCATCGTGGCGCCAGAAAAACCGGGCTCGTCTTGCCCGGGTGGAGGGAGATGCGATGGAGCGGTTCCAACAAGACAGCTACGTTGAGATAGAAGATGATGCTGGGTCCATTGGATACTGGTTTCGTGTTGCTGCAGGTAAACTGCCATACGGAGGAGCTCTGGCACATATGGGCCTTGAGTTGAGTTCAATGCGAGCAATGTGTTCGGAAGCGGAGCATTTCTTCAACAGGTGCGTACCTCTCACCCCTGGTCCCAGTTTCCTCCACCTCACGCGTCCATATCCCCATCGTTTACTACTACTGGCGCGAATCTTGCTGCGTGCTAACACCTCATAAGTGGCGAACATACAACCGGCGATCCGAGTGCGGGCTTTGGCGACGACATGATCGAGGCAACCGAGTGTCTGAAGTCTTAGTCTGCGGGAAATACATATTCGGGACTGCAACGGAGGTGGAGCAGATGGAGAAACTGCTGCTGGACCTTCAGCGACGCGCCGAGCAGCTAGAATAGGGAGTATGGAAGGACGATCCGAGTGGTGGTGACAGTGGCGGTATCGGGCACCGTAGTGGTGACGTGGGTTTTTTTTTGGTTTATTCATTACTCGCATGCGACCTATCAGAACATCGCGAGGTTCTGTACAGTTCGCCTCCTGCCCGCTGTCCGTGCAGTTTTTTTTGTTTATTCATACTTGCATTCGAGCTCTATAGATCATGGCGGCGTACATTTTGCCCGGTTTTCCTGTCCCCAGTCCGCGCGGTGGCGGCCCTTTGGAAGCTCCCCTTCGCCCTCCGCGCAGGCCTGTCCTAAGAAATAGAAGGTGCGCTGTCCGCACAGTGGCGGCCTGTTGCAAGCACCCCTTCGCCGTCCACCCAGGCCTGTCGCGGGAAGCTGTGAGGGAGCGGTGGCGGAGGTGGCGGCTGTAATGGTAGTGTGTGTTCATAGGTTTTATTTGTAGCAATTTCCCGGAATCTCGGCTGCCAATCGGTGATTGTCAAAATGTTGGACGTCCGGAGATGACGCCGGAGATGACGCCGGAGGTGGCGCCGGAGATGACACCGGAGGAGCTGTCCGGAGGACAGTCACTAGACGAACCAGCTCAGCAACCCTCTGTATATAGAGAACGTTGTGTACGTAACGTTATATTTGTATCGAATTCATGATCTTCATCGCTATCTATCGATATTATTCTGACAGGTTATGAGCCCGGTTTGACGCTTAATCCATAACTATCCCCCACCGTTCATCGCTTAAAGTTACTCTCTCAGCTGCACCCTATCCCCGCACTATTTTTTAGGCGTCAACAGTTGAGTGGCATCATTACGCGACGTCCATCGCCAATATGACCTCTCGAGTTTTTGAAGTCACCGAGCGGTACAAGTCCAGCAACTATTACTCGCTGGAGAACGACAGACTCGATATTATCCTCGGCAGGGAGGTCCTACCGGGCAATGCGACTGCCCAGGTTTGAGCCTCGTACACTGAACGGTCGAACCAAATATTTGGACTTGGACGCAGCGATCCCACGAGCGATCCCACGAACAATTCCACGAGCGATCCCACGAGCGATCCCACGAACAATTCCACGAGCGATCCCACGAGCGATCCCACGAACAATTCCACGAGCGATCCCACGAGCGATCCCACGAGCGATCCCACGAGCGATCCCACGAGCGATCCCATGAGCGATCCTACGAGCAATCCGAAAAAGAAGCTGTCGACCAGCAGAGCGAACGAGTGACCGAACCACTTGGAATATAAAGCCCGACATCAAACCGGATGCCAAACCGGTCATCGAACTCTCGCATGATTTCCGCTACTCTAGCGCGTTTGACGGCTACTGTGGATTCGGCCACTTTGTTGGCTTCGGCATAATCGCTACTCCAGTAATTTTTGGCTTTGCTCCGGAGTGGGCTCTCCACTGAGATACCGATTGAACAAAGACCATATCTGGAATGCATTCCAAAAGCTGAGTATTCGTTCCAGACATGAAGACATCCACTGAAATATCCAGTTTCAGAACAGTCTCGCTGCTCAGACATAGACTACATCCACGCCGGATCTGGGTGGAAGTGCTGCTGGATTAAGCAGAGCCGTCGAGCAAGCGGATGTCCTTCGAAGCTCCTATCACTGTCCCGGCTGGCGTACCAAGAGTGGCAAATGGCAAGAATTATGGCGAGACCGAAATCTACCGCGAGTTTGATATCGACGGCGAGGTTCCCGTTGATGTGGAGCCAATAGGCACAAGAAGCCGACGTTGATACGAGGACGGCATCAACGGCGAAGCCAACAACCGATACAAGGCCCCCATCAGTGGCGAGTCTGATATCGTTAACCCTTCAACACTGATAAATCGACTGGTACTCGATGCTACTCGTGGATGTGGACTCGTCGCCCCGAACGGACATGGACTCGTCTCAGATGGACTCGTTACCTCGGACGGACTCGGAGTCGACGCCTCCGCGTTTGGACTCCGACTCGGTGTCTCAGGCGGACTCGGTACCTCGGACGGACTCGGACCCGACACTTTCGGACGGACAGTTCGGCGCCTCAGGCGGAGTTCGACTCAGATTCGTCATCCCAAACATATGTGCACTGAAGTCACAAATGGAAGTCTTGGCAATTTGGTGGGTGGACGTCGACTCGTCGCCCCGAACCGACGTGGATTCGTCGTGCCGAACTGACTTGACGTCTCGAGTGGAAGTCCTGGCAATTTGGCGGGCGGACGTGGACTCGTCGTCCCGAACCGACGTGGATTCGTCGTGCCGGACTGACTCGACGTCTAGAGTGGAAGTCTTGGCAATGAAGGGAACAAAGTTTCCATATACGAACTTGAGACTACCGGCTGGTATAATCTTCGGAAAAGACCTCGAGCGGTCGCCCACCGGTTCCGGGTGGAAGAGGAACCAATGTGTCAGAATAATATCGATAGATAGCGATGGAGATCATGAATTCGATGCTAATACAACGTCACGTACGCAACGTTCTCTATATACAGAGGGTTGCTGAGATGGTTCGTCTAGTGACTGGGCTCCGGACAGCGTCGGTCATCTCCGGCGCCACCTCCGGCGCCACCTCCGGCGTTATCTCCGGCGTCATCTCCGGACGCTCTTCCACCTCTTGGTCTCCTTCAGCAAGGGAGAGTTGGCGGGGGCCGCCGGTGGACTGTGAAGTGGTCGCGGCGGACGGCAAACAGGAAAAGGACTGTATATAATATCGTCATGATCCAATAGAGTCACACACGATCAATCAATTATCACCATCATCACCATCGCCCTTGGAGTTGCAGTGCGGAAATATCCGCTGTGTCCCGCGCTTGTAAGGTCTTTCCTACTACAGCCCGCGGAATATGTCACGTGGTGTCCCTCTGGGTGCTGGTAGGCGTTGGGCCGTGTTCCTATCCAGCTATGGCAGACCGCAGTAGGTATCGTATATCTAACAGCACCAAAGTGGCTGGCATATTTGGAAGCGATCCATCCCGTTCGTGCGGTACCTTTCCGCCCGTACTTCGCTCACCACTCCTAACCGACGGTCAGACAAACCAACTGCGCTACCCTCAACGCCCCGCGATCGGAGCTCAGAGAAGCGCATGAACCTCACGACGGGTAGCACATGCCCACATGCCCGACCATGATGATGATGATTCATTGATCGTGTACGACCCTATTGGATCATGACGATATTATGCACAGTCCTTTCCTGTTCACCATCCACCGCGACCTCGCACAATCCGCCGGTGGCCCGCGGTAACTCCCCCTCACCCTGCCTGGCTTGTGCTGAGAAAGAGAAGTAAGAAAAGACGGAAGGAAAGAACAGAGGCTGCACCAGTAAACACTATATAGAAGGAAAGCGCTAATTAGGAGAGACACAAAGGAAGAAAAGACTGTGACGGCTGACAGAACCCCAGTTCCCGCTCACTCTCGCCCGCCTCCTGCCCTCACTCCGCTTCCTGCTCCCCTCTTCGCTGCTTCTTCGTCCTCGCCCGGCTTCGGTGGTTCGCCCTCCGGCTCCTCTTTCACCTCCATCGGTTCCGGTGGCGGCTCTCGCAGCCCCACCCTCGCCCCCACCGCCCACATGTCCGACGACGATGATGATGATTCATTAACCGTGTGCGACCCTATTGGATCATGACGATATTATATACAGTCCTTTCCTGTTCGCCGTCCGCTGCGCCCTCTAGCAGTCCGCCAGCGGCTCGTGGCGACTCCCCATGCCCCCGCCCGGCCTGTCCCACGAGAAGAGAAAGAGAAAGAGAGAGAGAAAGAAAGGGAAAAACTCAAAGGGAGTGACATAGGACTCGCGAGGATTGACATAGGAGAGAGAGAAAAGGAAAAAGGAAAGGAAAAGAGAGTGTGGCTAAGGGTCGCCCTCCTCCTCCTCCCTCATTGGTTCCGGTGGCAGCTCCCGCGGCCCCACCCTCGCCCCCACCTTCGTCGTTCTCAACAAGTCCAGGATCGCTCCGGTGCGCCGCTCGTCCGCAAATAGTTCCCGGATTGTGAACCGGTTTTTCCCCCTTCCTGTCTTTTTCCGTATCGCTGCCCACATTATCTTCTGTTGCGGCCTCCATTTGTCGCAATTCTTGAACAGGTGCTCCCTCGTTTGCCTCTTGTACTGACACCACCCGCACTCTGCCGTGTCCGAATTCTTCGTCCATTTCAGGTATTGGCCTGTGCGGCAGTGCCCCGTCTTGAGCTGATGGAACCTCCCTGCCAACCTCTTCGGTCCTCGAGCCACCATGTTGTTCTGGTGCATCGTTTTCGGCATCTGGTATTTCTTCCCTTTGACCCTATTCCTCGACCATGTCCGCGCCTCTTCCCACTTCTTTTCCGAAATCTCCCGCTTCAAGTTGGCTAAAGATCGGGGAGGCGGCCGATGCCGCCTCCCGTATCCGTCCATATAACCCATCCATCCCCCCCCCCCCCCGCGCATCCGGCTCCTCAGTCGCCTGCTTCGCCCACTTATCTGCTTCCTCATTCCCTGCGACTCTGCTGTAGGCGGACACCAACGGATTTCCATTCGGACGTTTTGAACCCTCTCCTTCAGCTTCGCTATCTATTTTCTGGCCTGCCTGGCATATTGCTGTGCGGGGCCTGGTTCGTCTGATGCGATTCTTGCCATCGCTGCCTGCGCATCTGTGAAAATCGTGACCGCTTCGGCCCCATTAGTCTCCTTGCCGCCACTTCCAGTGCCCTCGCTAATGCTGCGCATTCCGCATCGAAGGCCTCCTAATTGTAGCCCGTGTGTGCCTTCACTCCTACCCGCCGGTCTGCAGCCCTCCACACCACCCCTTATCCGGCCACCCCGCTTTCGAGTTTTTATCCGTCGGTGAAGAGGATTAGGCCCTCCCTGTCTTTCTCTGCCTGGCCACATGCCCGACGTGACAGTGAGGAAACGCAGCCGACATTGGCGTCGGGTGATATCGAGTCAGTCAGGTCTTCGGTGGATCAACCCCCAGCGTAGGTCGCGGCTTGCGATCTCGGTGTTCCTCTATGGTTAGCGACGAACGCGGGCGTCTGATGTATGGAATAAACAATAGCGAATACAAGAATGACGATGGAGGCGAAGAGCAAGGTGTTGATCTTATCGATAATCGTGTTAAGGGTTTGCTCGATATTCGGCCCCCCATATTCTGGCAGATGATACTATCCAGTCATTCAACTCGCACGAACTGCTTTTGCTAAATGCAATTTGGACGCTGCACAAACGCGGGTTTCCACCCATCAGCTAGGTTGAATATTCTCCCTCATTTTATCGTAAGCTTCCAGGATAACCCCTCGAGGAATGTCGGCACCGCTCCCTTGCCAGAAGCGAAGTGATCCTTTTCCTCATGCCAAAGATATAGTCTGCATTCAAGGGAGTTTATTGTACTTCCCCATCGGTTGACCCCTCCGCCCACCGCGCCGCCGACCGCGATAGGTCATCTGCAAAGGACAGGGCTTTTGTCAGAATTATGGGCGTCTGGAGATGACGGATCGGAGACGCCGTCCGGAGATGACGGATCGGAGACGCCGTCCGGATATGACGGACCGGAGCCAACACGTCCGGAGATGACAGTTGCCCGAGTCCCCCGAACACCGGCTCGGGGGACAGTCTTCCGTCTTTACCCCCTGGCGAGCTCCTCAGGCCCGTTGTATATAGAGAGAGTAGAGTGTTCCTTCTCCGAAGTTGTATCAATCAATTAATTCACCATCTTCATCTCTACGATCCCTATATTCCAACAGCTTTGACCCCCATACATCTCTTCTCCACCTCCTCAAAGATGCATGGCAGGTAGGTGATGAAGAGGATTAGGGCCGCTAGGGCGCCTTAGGGAATGCCAGTCCGCACCCCGCGTGGCCCCCTTTCACACCGTCTAGCACCAGCTTTACCTTCCGTCCTGTCATGAATAACGTACCCCTCACGTCGATTCTCGGGGTGTTTTCGAATGGTGGCTCGCCGGGAAAGTCTCAATTGGGAGTGGACTGCAAGGTTTCCGCATTCTGTACCGAGGTGGGGATATATCGCTTGAAATGGGAGATGTGGATTGCGGCTGGTGCGTTGGTGAGTGTCGTGCGGAGTGAATCGCGTGAAGACGTGTATTGCTCGAGGATCCAGGCTCCGACAGTCTTCCTGGTGGTCGGCATGACCCTGGGAATGGCGGTGTAGTTCGCCGATGATATGTCCGGTTAGTGCCGGAAAGCAAGCGGACAAAGAATAGCAGCTACATACACTGTCAGAATAAGGTGGCGTCCGGAGATGAGGAGGCGTCGGGAGATAAGGAGGCGTCGGGAGATGAGGAGGCGTCCGGACATGACTGAGTCCCCGAGCACCGGCTCGGGGGGGCAGTCTTCCGTCCTCTGTCCTGACGGCCTTCCTGTATATAGAGAGATCTTGTGCCCGCATAATACTGTAATACAATCTTTACGTTTATCGATCCATATATTCCAACAGGTTATGAGCCCGGATTGAACGCTCTGCCAATCCCCGTTTTACACCTCGCTTCTGTGTCTCATCCCTGCGCTCTCGTTTTTTAAGCCTCAACTTTTTGCAGCCGCGTCGCGTTCAACATCGCCATGGTCAACGCGTCACGTTTTGCAGTCACCGGTCTTTACAGCGACCGAAACTACCGCTCGTGGAGAACGACATGAGATCATTCCCTACTGCTGAGGCCATGTCTACAGTCAATGCGACGACCGCGCTGTCTTGACAATCTACCTATCGGTTGAACCCACGATTCGAACCTGCATCCGAAGTCCTCCCACAAACGAAATTGATTCTGCAGCCCGCATCTGGGAAAGCCTTAGCCAGGACTACGATTCTGCCTTCACAATAATCTGTCTTCCAATACATCTCGAGCCTACTCGCTGTTCGCCAGGAATTGGCCGCAAGTGACGAAGCAATCTTGGATACCACCGGTTGCCACCATCGCCGGCATTATTGAGAACAATCTCGATGGCACTCCATAACGACCAAGTTGTATCCTCAGCATAGAGGGGCCTACCGGCCAGCGCGACTGCCCAGGCTTGAGCCTTGCGCACTGAACAGTGGAACCATTCATGGATACCACGATCGTATGAGCAATTGCACGAGCAATCCCACAAATTCTACGAGCGAGCCAATGAGACCGAGCGGTCCTACGAGTGAGCCTACGAGACTGAGCGGTCCCTCGAGCAATCCTACGAGTAATCCCACAAGTGATAATACAAATGATCCTACGAGCGATCCTACTAGCGATTCTACGAGCAAGTATACGAGACCAAGCAGTCCCCCGAGCGATCCTACGAGCTATCTGAAAAAGAAGCTGTTGACCTACAGAGAACTACACGGAGATCTCCACTACTCTAAGCGCATTTGACGGCTACTGTGGATTCAGCCACTTCAAAGAATTTGGCGACTTCGGCATAATCTCTACTCTAGTAATTTTCGGCTTTGCTGCTGAGTGCATTCTCCACCGAGATACCGATTGAACAAAGACCATACCTGGAATCCATTCCAAACGCTGAGTATTCATTCCAGACATGAAGACATCCACTGAAATATACAGTTTCAGAACAGTCTCGCAGCTCAGAAATAGACTACATCCACACCGGATCTGGGTGGATGCGCTACTAGATTAAGCAGATCCGTCGAGCAAGCGGATGTCCTTTGAGGCTCCTATCACTGCCCTGAATTGCGTACCAAGAGTGGCAAATGGCAAGAATTATGGGGAGACCGAAATCTACCGCGAGACCGATATTGACAGTGAGGCAGCAATTGATGTGGAGCTAATATCCACAAAAATCCGATGTTGATACGAGGACAGCATCAACCGTGAAGCCAAGAACCAATACAAGGCCCCATTGGTAGCGAGTCAGATATCATTGACCCTTCAATACTGATAAATGGACACATACTCGCTAAGAGCCTTTGAATGTTGATTTCGCGAACTCGGCCAATCTACCCATCACCATTAATAGTGTCCATCAGCACAACTGCAGAAGGCCAGAAGGGTGGACGTGGACTTGTTGCCGCGAACAGACGAGGACGTGCCCCAGGCGGAGTCAGACCAGACACTTTGTCTGTCGCAGTCAGACTCAACACCTCAGACGGACTCGGACACGACACTTCAGCGGTCGGACACGCACTCGATGCCTCGGCGGTCGGACACGAACTCGGCACCTCAAGTGAACTCTATTCGTCGGACAGACTCGGACTCGACGCCTCGGCGGTCAGACTCGGGCTTGGCGCCTCGAGCGAACTCAATTCCTCGGGCGGACTCGGACTCGATGCCTCGGCGGCCGGCCTCAGATACGGCGCCTCGAGCGAACTCAATTCCTAGGGCGGACTCGGACTGGACGCCTCGGCGGTCGGACTCAGACTTGGCACCTCGAGCGGACTCAATTTCTCGCGCGGACTCAGACTCGACGCCTCGGCAGTCGGACTCGGACTCAGTGCCTCGAGCGATCTCAATTCCTAGGGTGGACTCGGACTCGACGCCTCAGCGGTCAGACTCGGACTCAGCACCTCGAGCGAACTCAATTCCTTGAGCTGACTCGGACTCGACACCTCGGCGGTCGGACTCAGACTCGGCACCTTGAGCAGACTCAATTCCTCGGTTGGACTCGGACTCAATGCCTCGGCGGTCGGACTCAGACTTGGCGCCTCGAGCAGACTCAATTCCTCGGATGGACTCGGACGCGGCGCCTCGAGTGGAAGTCTTGCCAATTTGGAAGGAAACACCGGCTGGTATGATCTTCGGAAGAGACTAGAGCGGTCACCCACTGGATCCGGGTGGAAGAGAAACTAATAGGTTCTGCAGATCCGGTGTCCTACCGGGAAGCCATTGTGCACCCAAGGTTTGGCCAGAAATGGTCTGATGCGGTTGATGAGGAACTCAGATCTTTGGCTGAAAACTCAACCGGGGACTACATCGGGCTGGAAGACGTTCCAGCCGGCGTCACGCCCATTAGCTCCAAGTGGGTCTTTGAGACTAAGGGGTTGCTGGAAGGCGGCATTCGATATAAGGCCAGGCTTGTTATCTGCGGTTTTGAACAGCAGGCGGGGGTCGACTTAGATGAAACTTTCGCTGCAGTAGCAAAGTTGCAAAGCCTACGTATGATGCTAGCCCTCGCTGCTGTCCACAACTGGAAAATCGAACAAATGGATGTTGTCACCACCTTCCTGAATCCCAAAGTTGACGATGATGTCTATATGGCTCTGCCGCAGGGTATTGAGGCGGACAAACCTTAAGTCTGCAAGCTGAGAAAGTCATTTTATGGACTTAAGCAGGCCGCCCTTCTCTGGTATGAGCATATTGACCACTTTCTCAGATCTCTCGGTCGCCAGTGATGCGAGTATGATCCGAATGTCTATCTCTTGGCAAGCACCACCTTAACCGATCGAACCAATTCCCCACTGACCATCTGGAATTCCAAGCAATTGGCTGAGAACAACACACCAATAATTCTGCTGCTGTACATTGATGACATGCTACTCTTCTCTCCATCAGCCAACTGAGTCACCACAATCAAGCACCTCCTCCACGCCAAGTACAAGATGACCGACCTTGGACCAGTTCGCTGCTTCCTCAGTATAGAGATCGAGCATGGCCAATCACGACGGATACTGCATATCCACCAACAGCACGCTATCCAGAAGCTCCTTGCAACTAATAGTTTTTCCAACTGCAGCGGCCACTGGACACCACAGCCTACCAGAAGCAAGCTCCGAAGACTAGAGTTAGACACGGCAAATTGCACGGCAAGGCCTCTTGACTCAGATGACCTCGCATTCACCATCTCGAGGCTCAGCAAATTCTCCTCCACCCTGACTACCGAGCACTTGTCAGCAGCCACCTACAGGCTACGATATCTGCAACACACGGCCAACCTCGCTATCCACTACAATGAATCAGACTCCGAAGCCACCATGCCCATCAGCTACACCGACTCAGATTTTGCCGGAGATCCCGATGATCGAAAATCAACATCTGGTTAAGTATTCAAGCTTGCCGGAGGTGCTATCACCTGGCGTGCTCATAAGCAACCACTCGTCGCTTTCTCAATGGTGGAAGCTGAATACCGAGGTGCTTCTGACGCCGCAAACGAAGCCATATGGGTCCGCTCGTTATACGCTCGCATATTATATGACAAAATCCTGTACAAGCATGCCGAACAATGCCCCCACTGCTTATGCTCAGATAATGACTCTACGGCTACCGAGCCCCAGCAAATCTTTGTTGATAACCTAGGTGCAATCCAACTTGCAAAGAACCCGAAGTTTCATGAGCGCACCAAGCACATCAGTGTCCACTTCCACTTCGTCTGTGATGCCTGCAAATGGAACGCCATCAAAACCAAATACCTTCCGATATCTGACATGCTCGCCGACATCATGACAAAGAATCTCCCTTGAGACACCCACTGGAAGCACGCTCACGGGCTTGGGCTTGTAAGCCGGGACTTAGGGGAAGTGGTTGACAGACCACGCGTTAAGCGGTTGAAATAGTTTTTCCCTCTTATCTTCCTGTTCTTTCTTTGGAGGATGCACTCTTTCTCCTATGTCCGTGGTTTCTCCCTCGAAGGGTTTTTGACACGGTTACGAGTTTTAATGAGGCATCCGAGGATTCTGTTTTTCTCATTCACTTCTGTGTTCCTTTGCATCTTTCCGTACGAGGGGAAGTGTCAGAATAAGGTGGCGTCTGGAGATCAGAAGGTGTCCAGAGATAAGGAGGTGTCGGGAGATGAGGAGGCGTCCGGACATGACTGAGTCCCCGAGCACCGGCTCGGGGGGGCAGTCCTCCGTCCTCTGTCCTGATGGCCTTCCTGTATATAGAGAGATCTTGTGCCCGCATAATACTGTAATACAATCTTTATATTTATCGATTCATATATTCCAACATACACAGGTAGCGAGATACCCCAATAGCAGCATCCAACGCCGAACTCCATTTGGATGACAATGGAGTTTGGCGTTGGATGTCAGAACCACATTTCGTCTACTATCGGGGTATCTCGCTTCCTGTGCAAGTAGTTGATATTCTTTGTCTGCTTGCTTTCCAGTACTAACCAGACATATCCTCATAGTCAGCCAACTACACCGCCATTCCCGGGCTCATGCTGGCCACCAGGAAGACTGTCGGAGCCTGTATCCTCAAGCACTACACGTCTTCACGCGATTCACTCCGCACGACACTCACCAACGCACCAGCCGCAATCCACATCTCCCATTTCAAGCAATATATCCCCACGTCGGTACAGAATGCGGAAACCTTGTAGTCCACTCCCAATTGAGACTTTCCTGACGAGCCACCATTCGAAAACACCCCGAGAATCGACATGAGGGGTATGTTAGCACCTCATCCCCGGGAAGCTGCGCCAATGGAGGGGACAGCTCAGGACGGGTTGGGAAGCGGGGTGTTAATGGGGGCAGTTCCAGGGGCAGAATCGACGATGATTTAATGTCCCACTACCGTATTATTTCATGCAAGACGTATGGTTTTTTTGGCGGTAAGCGCCGTCTTGGCGCTCAATAAGCGCGCACTAGAGCGCTTATGGCTAGCGCGCTGGGGATTTTTTAACGTCACAGAACTCAATTTTCGGGCGAGAGAATGCATATCTCGATCAATAGAACCCACTGCACAACAAGATAACCACCAATGGGGGCAGTATTGTGACATTCGATACAGGACATGTTATGGATGATATGGGAATACAAATACTGATTGGAAAGCTGATGGTGCCAGGCCAGCATTCACGATCATGGTTTCCCACCGCCGGCGCGCCTCTGCTGTCGACTTCCCACCATCACCTACACCCTTTGTTCACCACACCTCTGTTCTCGACTCCCCAGTACCACCTGTACCTGTCCACGAACTCTCGAAGATATTCTCTGCCATCAACTTACAGTCCACCGCCGAGGATGAGTTGGCTAGCAAGCTGGATCTCCGTTCCCCTCTGAAGTTCAGGCTGCGGCCAGGCCCTCGTAAAAAGGGAGTCGCTGAAGCTCCACGATGGAATCCGCATCCCGCAGCGACACCTTCCCGAGCAAAGCGCGTGCGCACAGTTGAATTCAAGCTAGGAGTCCTTGCATGGGCTCACCACATGCAGGTGACATCCAAACCAGGTAAACAAAGGGCACCAACGAGGGAGAAGACTAGATGTAAGTTCGGTATGAAGAGTGTGGATCAGATATCACCATGGAAGAAAGTAGGCAACTCCAGTCCATGCAGTACCAACATCTGATAGGAACATTTAATGACTTGTGACTCTGGCAATTTAGGTGGAGGCAGATCTACAGCAGGCTGTCAGCAAAGCTCGACGGATTTGTCAGAGTTTCCCTTGATGGAAAGCTTTGGAAAAGGCATTGGTCGTCGCCTTTGCTGAGCGTCGACTCATGGGCCGAGTGATACGCCGCAAATGGTTCAAACGGACGGCAAAGCGGTTACATCATGAACTCTATCCCAATTCCACAGTCGAATTTCGCTTCTCACAGGGCGGGTTTCACTGGTTCCTTATTCGGAACGTGATCACTCTTCGTATCATCACCAACAAAGCACAAGAGACTCCCGAGGAATACTTTGAAACCATTATCAACTTCTTGTGCTTCAATCGGAGGAACTCTCAGCTGAGAGATGGTACCAAGGATCTTGTCTGTGGTGTATTGGCAGTTGGGCGCTTTCTTCTCTCAAATATCATCAACATGGATCAAACACCACTACCAAGGGAGTATTTGGAAGGAAAGACCTACAAGTTCAAAGGCAAGAGGACAGTCAGGGTGAAGAGCAAGAAGTCTGAATGGGGCAAGCGACAGGCAACAATCCAGCTAACAGTCTTTGCCGACAGAATTTCGCGTGTTTTGCCTCTATTGATTTTCCGTTGTGCTGTTGATGGCAAGAGTACTAGTCAGAAACGAGAAGCAAAGAGATATCACCCAGGAGTGGTTGTTCAATTCAAAAAGAAAGCTTATGCTAATACCAGTATGCATTTCTAAATCCTGTCAAGACTTCCCATTGCTACAGTACTGAAATGAATGTTGTTAAAGAGATTATCATCTTCTGGCTTGAGACGCTGCTTATCCCAGTCCTGGGTATCCGCCCTACTCTTCTAGTGATGGATCTGCTTCGTTCCCACAAAACCTCTCCAGTCCGAGATGTCCTTCAAGCTCACGATATTACCTTGTCACTGGTGCCCGGTGTGACACTGGGGTTGTATCGTAACCGGAGTATAGAGAATCAAAGGTATCAGGCTACTTTCGATAATTCACCGCAGAATAATCTTAGATCTTGTGTGTGGGTTTTTGGTGGTAGTGTTGGAGAGGATGTTCGTCCTGATTTTCCGTTGGGGCAGAAATCCTCCATCTTTTATCTGAGTGAAGCCGTCGTGAGAGATGGTGACTCAGATTTGGATTCCCCCGAGGTGCATGGACCCTGTGGGTGACTCATTGGTCCTGGCAGGGTGTAGATAAGGGGAGATGAGGTTTCATGCAAGTGGGCAGGGTGCTTTCCTACCGGACTCTCTTCCGTGCGCCATCAGCAGGCGATGTGGCATCCCCTCCTTTCGGGGGAGGGGTCATAGCCCAAGTCCGACGGTCCGTACGCCATCAGCAGGTGACGTGGCATCCCCTCGGGAGGGGTCATAGCCCAACCATCTCGTTCGTTTGCAATCTTCCCCTCATCTCCGGAGATGTGCGTCTTTAGGTCCGTCTCGGCCGTAAGCTCATCTCCAGTCCTTATCTCCCTCCTAGACTCTCTGAGTGCGTTCCGTCATCCTTATGTACCCTCCTCTAGCTATGCTACGAACTCGAGATATTTCATGTGTAACACTACCTCCCCTCCTCCTTAGCCTCATCCCGAGCGCTAATACTTTTCCTCTATCTAGGTAGCCTGTCTCTTTCTGGATTGGTGGTTTTTTCTTGTGGGGTGACTTTTGTGTAGTTACCGTGACTGTAGTCCTCCTCCCCTACAGCCCTCCCAGTCATCGGATCAGGACATGACTCTGTAATCCGTCGGAATGACTGGGCCCTCTGAGTAGGCCAATGCGTACTCATACTGTCGTATCATATTGAGTTGTACTCGCGGCCGCGCTGCGTCAAGGCTTGGCCGGCTCGGTGGGGTTCTGGGGTCGCAGTCGGCCCAGGGAATCGGGAGAGGCATGGTGTCCTTCATGCTAGTAACCCGTATGCTCGGCAGTGACCACGCCCACGTCCTTCCGGGGGGAGACTAGTATGCTGGAGCAGTGACAGCGCTGTCGGGGACTCACTTCACCACTTATGTGCCGCCTGCGCCGGTTCCGCCGGTCCGAGTCGGTCGCCAAGAGGTCGATACGTCTGTTTTGAACGGTTTTCCTGACTCTCAACGTCTTTCGTTCGCGTGCACTCCTCGTCAGGTGCCGGGTCGGCGGCTTTTCGTGGGTGCCCGAGAAGCGGGTCTTTTGTTGGTCTCATAGTGTTTTGGTGCTGAAGTCCTCTGCCCCTTCAGCCCACTACCGCCAGGTCCTCGGTGGAACTGGTTTAGCCCTCGGTGAGCCGGTAGTCCCTCAGCGCGTCTGGAGTTCGTTGGTGAAACTCCTGGAGTTTCTCCAGACCGTCTACCGAAAAGTTATCGAATGGTTCTTCCGTCCAGTCTTGGTGTTCCGGATAGTTGAGCCACTTGACGAGGTATAGGATTCTTTTGTTATTTTCCCGGCCACGTTCGACCGAGGCCATAACTTCGTCGACATCGTATTCCTCTGCTTCTTCGATGTCGTCGGCCTCCCTGAGCACCTTTGACGGGTCCGGTGGTGCTCGGTGCTCACTAGTTCGGTAGGGTTCAAGCAGCGAGACGTGGAAGACGTTGTGGATCTTCCATTTCCGGGGCAGCGTGAGGTGGACGGCCAGGGCGGAGATGATTTTCTCGATCTGGAAAGGACCATGATTTTTGTGGTCCAGTTTCTTCGAGGGGCGGCGCGTTTTGATGTTGCGTCCGTTAAGCATCACCAAGTCTCCTACTTGCTATGCCGGGGGTTGCTTTCGCGCTGGGTCGGTGTATCGGCGCATCCGTTCCTGTGTGTCTTCCAGCCCTTTCCGGGAGTCGTCGTGTACGGCCTGCATCCAGTGGGCATAGACTTGGCTTGCTGGGTTCAGAGGTTCCGTTGACGTGGGGTCCAGGGCCGCTGGGTGGAAGCCATAGTTGGTGTAAAACAGAGACATACCATTACCTGTGGTGGTCAAGTTGTTGTAGGCGAACTCGGCCATCGGCAGCAGGCGTACCCAGTTGTCCTGTTCTTTGCTGACAAATGCTCGGAGGTAGGCTTCGATCGTCTGGTTAAGCCGCTGCGTCTGTCCGTCGGTCTGCGGATGGAACGCGGTTGACATTCAGGGCCAGATTTCCGAGAGTCGCAGGAATTCCTTCCAGGTCTCTGAAGTAAACCTGGAGTCACGGTCTGACACAATATCAGCGGAGAGGCCGTGATACTTCCATACCTCTTGAGCAAAGATGATGGCTAGATCTGCCACCATCTTTCCCTCCATTCTCAAGGAGAGAAAGTGCGCCATCTTGGTGAATCGGTCGATGATCACCCATAGCTGGTCGCAGCCTTCCTTGGCTGGGAGTTCCGTAATGAAGTCCATTGCTATGGATTGCCATGGGGCGTAGGGCAACTCTAGCGGGGAGGACAGCCCGTAGGGTTGGTGTCGGGATACCTTATTCTGCTGGCATTCCGGGCAGCTTCTGACAAAGTCGATGATTCGTTCGTTCATTTTTGGCCACCAGAAGTTACGTCGGATTAGTTCGATGGTCTTATCCTGTCCCATGTGTCCGGCCACCATTGTGTTGTGTTCTGATTCCATAATCCTCTGCACCCGGCCATTCGGTATCCAGAGCAGGTTTCGTCGGTACAGTAGGTTGTCTTCGCAACTTAGTTCCTTGACCCTTTGGTCCTGCAGCGATGGTTCCTCCGACGCTGCTTCCTGTTTCCTTGCCTGTTCGTAGGCTTCGTCCTTCTTCCCCTCTTCCCTGACGTCTGCCAGAAATTCCTTCGTCCATGTTCTTTCCGTGAGTGATGACAGCCGTGCCGAGGAACAGACAAATGATCGCGTTAGACGGTCCTCGAAGTTATTTTTTCCCAAAACCGTCGTGATCGGCTCATTTTCTACCCCCCCCTTTTCAGTGCGGTACTCCGAACGCCTTGACAACGGGTCTGGCTTCCCGTTTTGCGTGCCTGGTCAGTAATAGATTCTAAAGTCGATACCGGCTAGCTCCTGTGCCCATCGTGCTTGACGTCGATTCAAGACTTTGGTTGTTGTGAAGTACTCCAAGTTTTGGTGATCTGAATACACCTGGACTTGGTGCGTTGCTCCTTCACAATAGCGTCTCCAATGTTTGAAGGCATCCACTATCGCTAAGAGTTCCTTGTCGTGGATTTCGTAATTGATTTCCGCCGGTTGGAACTTCCTCGAGTGGAACGCCACTGGGTGTAGTTGGTTTTCCTCGTCTTTTTGTGATAGGACTGCTCCCAACGCAAAGTCCGAGGCCTCAGTTTCGATAATAGCTGGTCGTTGGGCGTCGAAGTGGGCCAGGATTGGTGCCGTCGTGAATCGCTTTTTTAGCTCGTTGAAGGCTTTTCCTGCCTCGGGGTTCAATGACCATTTTTCCGTTTTTTTCGTTAATTCTGTCAGGGGTCGCGCCACTCTCGAGTAGTTCTAGATAAATCGTTGGTAGAAGTTAGCGAACCCTAGGAAGGACTGGGTCTCGCTCAGAGATTTGGGTTCCGTCCAACTCAGTACTGCTTCCACCTTTTCTTCAGACATTGCGATCCCATTCCTCCCAATGACATACCCCAGGAACTCCACTTCCTGGATTTTCCAGACGCATTTTTCAGGGGAGACCGCTAACCCATGGGCCTGCAGTCTTCCCAAGACTTTCTTAACCAGGCGGTCATGTTCTTCTTCGTTTTTGGCGTAGATTAATATGTCGTCCATGTATGCCAAAACTCCGACGTCTAGTAGATCCGATAAGATGTGATTCATCATGTCTTGGAAGGTGGATGGGGCGTTGGTTAGGCCGAAGGGCAATACTTGTAACTCGAACAATCCGTATCGGGTTCTGAATGCCGTCTTCCGTTCGTCCCCTTCCTTGACCCGAATGAGATGGAATCCGTTTTTCAGATCTAGTTTTGTGAACCACTGCACTCCTTGGACCCGGTCCTGTAGTTCCTGCATGAGTGGTAGTGGGTATCGGTTCGGGATCGTTATTTTGTTCAGTGCTCGGTAGTCGACGCACAGGTGTAGCCCTCTTCCGTGCGGCTTGGGGACAAAGAGTATCGGTGATCCGGCGGGGGAGGTCGAGCGTCTGATTTTTCCTGTTCGATCCATCTCCTTCAGCCATTCCCGAAGCGTTTGGAGTTCCTCTTCTGATAGTGGGTAGATGGGTCCCCAGGGTGCTGTCTCGCCTTTTCTGAGGTTGATCTTGCAGTCGTGAGGTCGATGCTGGGGCAGGGCGTCCGCCGCCTCTTTTCCCATTATTCCCAGGTACTGTCGGGATTCCATAGGGACTCGTTCCCTTGCGTCTTCGTTGACGGCCGATACATAACGGATGATCTGGGCTTGGGGGTTTTTTGCCACCTCTTCGTCCCATGACTAGGAGAATTCACCGGTTTCGAACCTGGTGTAGCTGGCCAGGTACCGGGCACTGTTGAACCTTATTTCCTGGTTCGTCCAGGTGCCTTGTGGTGGATGAGTCATTACCCAGTCAAAAGGGAGGAAGGCGTCGATTTCTGGTTCCATTGGTGAGATTTCGAATTTCTCCCTGGAGTAATGTTTTCGGTGTTGGAGGAGCATGGGTTCCGTATAAAATTGCCCTGCTCCTTTGACACTTTCTCCGGTGTAATTCTCTATGCTGTGAGGTTGCTGATGTGCCTTCTTCTTAATCCCGAGCTTCTCCACTGCCTGCTGATTGAGGAGCGCAATGGAGCAACCGGTATCTAGTAGTACCCGGATCTGGTGTTCTTTCTCCCTTACATGTAGTATCATGGTGATGATTGGGCGTGTGCCGCTGTGGACTGTTCTCTTCTTTGACGGGGTTCCAGCGCTTGGTTCTCTGTTCTTTCGTTTCTTAGATAGTCCGCATATTATCGCGGAGGTCTTGGGCTGCGGCTGTTCCCGACCTCTTAAAAATCCGAGTCGGATTCTTCCCACAACGGTGCTACAGCATTTGTCTCCATGGTCTCCACCGCCGCGACTTTTTGATGTTTGGTTGCGGGGGCCTCCTTGTCCTTTTCGTTTTCTCTTCCTCGCTTTTGTCCGGCTGCCACTGCTTTCCAAGGGGCTTTTGGTAGCGCAGTTCCTTGCAATGTGTTGAACGAGAAGCATTCAAAGGTTCTATGCCCGGGTCGTCCGCATCGCCAGCAATCGTCGCATTTTTGGTAGTACGCTTCTTGTTCCTTTTGCGGAACTCCTCTCAGGGCGTCCTCTTTTGAGCCCCAGTGGTTCTTTTCTCGCCACCATTCGCGGGTTTTCTCGGTGCGTTGTTCCAGTCCTTTTTTGCCTGGGTTGTCCTTTTTCCCCTCTTCCCTTCGTTTATCGTCCTTCTTTCCTTGCTGCCTCGGGGCGGTCCCTCCTTTCGAGACTTCTCTAGCCGCTTTGAGTGCTTTTTTCTTTTCAACCTGGATTCCCGCCTGGTAGGTGGCACTCATGAAGCCTTCATCGTCTGTGGGTTCGTCTGGATTCTGGTTAAATTGCATATCCAGGATGCTGTCTGGTATCGCTAAGTCGATTTTCTCTCGCAGGCCTTCCCCCGTTGCCCATGCGAAGTTATTCAGGGCTCGGAACTCCATGAGGTATATGCGGATCGACCCCTGGTATTTTAGCTGCCCCAGTTTGAGTTGGGCGTCAGCCGCTTCCCTTTCGTTGCGATATTCTGCCTGGATGGCTGCCGCATAGTTGACCCAGGTGTTGTTTCCCTTTAGCTCTCAGAAGCGCTGTAGGTGTCATACTAGAGCTGTATCCGAAAGTATTGTCCCTACCCAGGCAATTTTCTGTTGATCGCCTGTTTCCGGGTAGAACCCAAGGAACATGGTAACCACTTCCCACCACTGGTTGAAGGCGGTCGAACTCTTCCCGTCGAAGGATTCCAGGTTCTTCATTTTTAATTGGGCAATGTTGCCCCGTTCGGGTCGCGTCAGTGGGTCTTGTCGAGCCCGTTCCACTCCATCCGCCACTAGCCATACGAGGTCCTGCATGGTAATTGTAGGTGCAGGGTTCCTAGGTGGTGAAGGGGAGCGGGGGTGCCGGAAAGGTGGTCGGGGTGGTTCGGACGGCGGGCCCGAAGGTGGCCCCGCAGATGACCCGGGTGGTGTCGAGGGGGCATCTCCTCCTTGTCCTGCCATGGGTTCGCGTGCCGGTGGCCTCGGGGATATGTGGCGTCGGAGTTGCTCCAATCGCTGCCTCATTTCTGGCGTTGTGGGTAGTGCCAGGGGTCTCTGGCATCGGAGCGTGGGTCCCGGGTTTAGGCGTAGCAGGCTTCCCAACGCTGGTGGTGAATGAGCCGAGAGGGCGCTGGTGCTGGTTTGACGGACGGGGCTTCTCCATGCAGGTGGTCCCGCTGGCACTGGTGGTGTTGCGGGTAGCAGGATTCTGGTCGCAATGTGTTGGATCTCCGCTCTGGCTTCCCGGAGTTGGTTTTCCAGGGTGGCCACCCAGTTCTGGTGTGCGGCTGCCCATAGTTCCACATTTCCCTGAAAGTTGGCCAGGTGTTGATTGCGGGCCGTGTTAGCTTCTGCCAGGAAGGACAGGGCGTCGTTTACCCGAGTCAGCTGAGTGGCTTGACATATTTGCCGCTCGTTGGCCTCATTGGTGCGCTCGATGATGGCCTGCCAGACGTTTCTGGCAAGAGATTGGTATGCGTTCGCTGCTTTTGACAGCTCGCTACGTATCCATTCTTCCGCTATTTTCTCGTTAGCGTTGACTCGGTCATATACGTACCTAGTGCCTTCTGCCAAGGTTTGATAGGCTTGTTCGATCTCCCGCGTTCGTCGGTCAGTTCTGTCGTAGGCGTTGCCGCACATCTCCGTAAGCCGTTTTAGGTCGCTCTCGGCTTGCTGTTGCTGGTGCACCAGGGTTCTGACCCAGACTGCGGGATTGGCTATTTCCACCGCTTGTTCTGGCCTTGGTGTTCCGTCGGTGATTTGGAGCAGGTCGCGGGGGGCCTGGAGCCGGAGCATATTGAAGTCCGAAGAGGTCATCATTTTTAATAGAGGTCGAAGAAGTGTCCCGTGTAGATAGTTTCGCCGTCGGTGAAGTAAAAGTCGCAGAGATCCTGGAGCTCGTTTTCTGTGAACTCAGCGTTCTTATGGCTGTAGGTGCAGTTGAGCCAGTACTGCATATACCAGTTCCAGGGCTCGTAATCGCCTTCCTGGTAAGGAGTAGGGATAGGTCCGTCGCTGAATGTATCCCACTGTTCGTAGTTGGCTAACTCGCTATCGATGGATTGGAATGTGTAATCGAAGGACTACTGAGACTTAGGTTCCAAGAAGGTAGATAGTTCGAGTAGGTAGAGGTGGTCTTCGAAGTAGGTGTCGTCGAAGTACGTCATGAAAGTAGGGTGATTTTTGAGATCAAGATTATAGTGTGACACTGGGGTTGTATCGTAACCGAAGTGTAGAGAGAATCAAAGGTATCAGGTTACTTTCGATAATTCACAGCGGAATAATCTTAGATCTTGTGTGTGGGTTTTTGGTGGTAGTGTTGGAGAGGATGTTGGTGCCGATTTTCCATCGGGGCAGAAATCCTCCATCTTTTATCTGAGTAAAACCGTCGTGAGAGATGGTGACTCGGATTTGGATTCCCCGAGGTGCATGGACCCCGTGGGCGACTCATTGGTCCTGGAAGGGTGTAGATGAGGGGAGATGAGGTTTCATGGAAGTGGACGTGGTGCTTTCCTACCGGACTCTCTTCCGTGCGCCATCAGCAGGCGACGTGGCATCCCCTCCTTTCGGGGGAAGGGTCATAGCCCAAGTCTGGCAGTCCGTATGCCATCAGCAGGCGACATGGCATCCACTCGGGAGGGGTCATAGCCCAAGCATCTCGTTCGTTTGCAATCTTCCCCTCATCTCCGGAGATGTGCATCTTTAGGTCCGTCTCGGCCGTAAGCTCATCCCCGGTCCTTATCTCCCTCCTAGACTCTCTGAGTGCGTTCCATCATCCTTACGTACCCTCCTCTAGCTATGTTACGTACTCGAGATATTTCATGTGTAATACCCGGTGTGACACTGGGGTTGTCTCGTAACCGGAGTGTGGTGGTATCAAAAGGGTAATCAGGCTACTTTCGATAATTCACAACGGAATAATCTTAGATCTTGTCTGTGGGTTCGGTGGTAGTGTTGGTGAGGTTCGTGCTGAGGATTCTTTCTCGTCGGGAGGAACAATCCTGTCCTTTTTTATTCGGAGAGCAGTAGTGTGATAAGTTGTGACTCGGCTAAGATTCCCCTGAGGTGTGGGGACCCCGTGGGTGATTCATTGGTCATAGCCGGGGTGTAGATAAGGGAGATGAGCTCTCATGCAGCAGGGCGGGGTACCAGCTCCAGACTTTCGTACATGGCCTCTCCTCGCAAGGAGTTTGACCTGTGTCTGCCTAGTTCCACTCGTTTGCACTCGACCCCTCATCCCGGAGTTTTACTCCTTACGACCGTTCTCGGCCGTAAGCTAAACTCCGTTCTGTTATCTCCCACCTAGACTCAAGAGTCATCATCTGTCACCTGCTAGCCCCGTTCTAACTCTATTGCTACGTACTTCAGATACTCAAGTGTACCACTACCTCCCCTTCCCCTTAGCCTCGTCGCAAGCGCTAACATATCTTTCTAAGTAGCCCGTCTTTTTCTGTGATCATAGGATTTCTTTCAACGCCAAAGTTCTTCCAGCGTCACGGACTGCAGTCCTCCTCCCGTGCAGCCCTCGCAGTCACCGGATCAGAGTTCTTCCCTCAGAACGTACCTGTAATCCGTCGATATGACTGGGCCCTCAGATCAGGCCGGTGCATGATCCTACGTCGTGGTCTGTTGGTTCCGTACTCGGCGCCGCGCAGCGTCACACCAGGGAGCGGGCTTCTTCGGGAGTGGCGTAGGAGATTTGTCGGCCTCGGGCTAGATTCTGGTGTGCCGGCAGGGAGTTGAACAGACCACAGCCGGGTGCCGCAAATGTACTAGGCAGTGGCCGCGCCTTCGAGACTGTCTTCCATTTCCCCCTGTTTCCACCAATGCCGTTGCCTTCGTTCCGTGTTGCGAGGTTCCATACGACCGTTCTGAATGCCTTTCCTGGCAACCTCAGCCGATCGCCGGATTGGGAGTCCTCGTCGGGTGCCCGGTCGCCGGCTTCTGTCGTCAGGTGCCCGAGAAGCGGGTCTTTCGTCCTGTGACTCTCAGACTTCAGTTCCGGGGTCGGCTATGGAAGCTTTCTCGGCGGGAGGGCCTATGGTGTCCTTCGTGCTGTAACCAGTATCCAGGTAGTGACCCTTCCTTCTGTTAAGCCGTCCGGCGGCCGGAGGGTGTGCCAACGAGTAACCGCGCTTTCGGGGACGGGGTGGACCGTGAGTCGTCTTCGAGCCGCCGGTTCCTTATTCCGAGAGTCGTTCGTGTCGTTTTTCTGAGCTGAAGTCCTCCAGCCCCTTCATCCCTACTATCGCTCGTGCTTCACCGGGTCCTTTTATGGACATCCCGTCTAGGCGTCGGTGAGCCGATAGTTCCTCGGCGCGTCTGGATTCTGTTGATGAAACTCCCGGAGTTTCTCCAAACCGCCTACCGAAAAGTTGTCGAATGGTTCTTCCATCCAGTCTTTCCATTCCGGATAGTCGAGCCATCTGACGAGGTAGAGGATTCGTCTGCCGTGATTTCTAGACGATATGACTTCTTCGACGTCGTATTCTTTGGACTGCTCGACGTCGTCTGCCTCTCGTAGCACCTTGGCTGGATCTGGCACAGCTCGGTGCTCGCTGAGTCGATAGGGCTCGAGTAGTGAGACGTGGAAAACGTTGTGGATTTTCCACTTCCTAGGCAACGTCAGCCATACCGTGAGCGGGGTTATGAGTTTCTCGATTTAAAAGGGGCCATGGTTTTTGTGGTCCATCTTCCTCGAGGGGCGGCATGTCCTGATGTTCTGCCCGCTTAGCATGACCAAGTCTCCCACTTGGTAAGCCGGCGGAGGCTTTCGGCTTGGGTCCATGTAGCGTCGCATTCGTTCCTGCGCTGCCTCCAAGCTTTTCCGAGCTTCTTCCTGAATCTCCTTCATCCAGTGTGCGTAGACGGTACTAGCCGGGTTGAGCGGTGCCGTGGACGCCGGGTCGAGAGTTGTCGGGTCGAAGCCGTAATTGGTGTAGAAGGGAGATACTCCATTTCCCGTCGTGACCGAATTATTGTAGGCGAATTCCGCCATTGGTAGTAGGCGTACCCAATCGTCCTGTTCCTGGCAGACAAAGGCTCGTAGATACGCTTCAATAGTTTGGTTGAGCCGTTTCGACTGTCCGTCCGTCTGTGGATGGAAGGCCGTTGACATCCTTGGACGGATTCCAAGGATTCTCAGACATTCCTCCCATACTTCCGAAGTAAAGCGGGAATCTCGGTCCGATACAATATCCGTTGGGACCCCGTGGAATTTCCATACCTCTCTTGCGAAGATTCGGGCTAGGTCTGGCGCAGTTTTTCTTTCAGCGGAATGAAGTGCGCCATTTTGGTGAACCGGTCGATGATTACCCAGAGCTGGTCGCATTTTTCTAACGGCGGTAATTCCGTAATGAAATCCATCGCTATTGACTGCCACGGTACGGAGGCCCATAGCGTCCAATTGGTCATGTTATTGAAATTTGAGAACCCTGCACTCTGAAACCCAAAAACTGGAAAACTCCAAAACGCAAAACACAACAATCAGACAACCCTGCACCCTGAAACACAAAAACTCGAAAACTTGAAAACTCCAAAACGCAAAACGCTCCCACAAAACCCTGCCAAAAAAAATACACTACCAATTACCAACAAAACCCCACAAATGGTGACGGGAGACCACAGTTTATGCCAGGCACAGCCATGAGGACTCGCCGCGAGCGACGCGACAGGCCATCCATCAGGCAAGCCGCCGACAAGCGGAAGGAATGAGGAAGTAAGCCGACGAGCGATCCATCCGGCGAGCCGTCAGGCAAGCCATTGATGAGCAGAAGGAACGAGGAAGTAAGCGGACGAGCGATCCGTCCGGCAAGCCATTGATGAGCGGAAGGACGAGGAAGTAAGCTGATGAGCAATCCGTCTGCGGAGCCGTCGGGAAAGCGACTGACGTGCTGAAGGAACAAGGAATTAAGCCGATGAGCAATCCGTCCGAGGAGCCATCGGGAAAGCCAGTGACGAGCGGAAGGAACAAGGAAGTAAGCCGATGAGCGATCCATCCGGCGAGCGACTGATGAGCGGAAGGAACGAGGAAGTAAGCCGATGAGTGATCCGTCCGGCGAGCCGTCCGGCAAGCCATTGATGAGCGGAAGATACGAGGAAGTAAGACGATGAGCGATCCGTCCGGCGAGCCGGGAAAGCCACTGATGAGCGGAAGGAACGAGGAAGTAAGCCGATGAGCGATCTGTCCGGCGAGATGGGCAAGCAACTGACGAGCTGAAGAAACGAGCAAGTAAGCTGATGAGCGCTCCGTCCGGCGAGCTGGGCAAGCCACTGATAAGCGGAAGAAACGAGGAAGTAAGTCGATAAGCGATCCGTCCGGCGAGCCGGGCAAGCCACTGATGAGCGGAAGAAACGAGGAAGTAAGCCGATGAGTGATCCGTCCAGCGAGCTGGGTAAGCCACTGATGAGCAGAAGGAACGAGGAAGTAAGCCGATGAGCGATCCGTCCGGTGAGCCGGGCAAGCCACTGACGAGCAGAAGGAACGAGGAAGTAAGACGATGAGCGATCTGTCCGGCAAGCTGGGCAAGCCACTGACGAGCAGAAGGAACAAGGAAGTAAGTCGATGAGTGATCCGTCCGGCGAGCGGAGCAAGCCACTGACGAACGGAAGGAACGAGGAAGTAAGCCGATGAGCGATCTGTCCGGCAAGCCAGGCAAGCCACTGATGAGCGGAAGGAACGAGGAAGTAAGCCGACGAGCGATCTGTCCCGCGAGCCAGGCAGGCCACTGATGAGCGGAAGAAACGAGGAAGTAAGCCGATGAGCGCTCCGTGCGGCGAGCCGGGCAAGCCACTGATGAGTGGAAGGAACGAGGAAGTAAGCTGATGAGCGATCCGTCCGGCGAGCCGGGCAAGCCACTGACGAGCGGAAGGAACGAGGAAGTAAGCCGATGAGCGATCTGTCCGGCGAGCCGGGTAAGCCACTGATGAGCGGAAGGAACGAGGAAGTAAGCCGACGAGTGATCTGTCCCGCGAGCTGGGCAACCCACTGATAAGCGAAAGAAACGAGGAAGTAAGCCAATGAGCGCTCCGTCTGGCGAGCCAGGCAAGCCACTGATGAGTGGAAGGAACGAGGAAGTAAGCCGATAAGCGCTCCGTCTGGAAAGCCGGGCAAGCCACTGACAAGCAGAAGGAATGAGGAAGTAAGCCGATGAGCGATCTGTGCGGTGAGCCGGGCAAGCCACTGATGAGCAGAAGGAACGAGGAAGTAAGCCGACGAGCGATCTGTCCCGCGAGCCGGGCAAGCCACTGATGAGCGGAAGAAACGAGGAAGTAAGCCGATGAGAGCTCCATCCGGCGAGCCGGGCAAGCCACTGATGAGCGGAAGGAACGAGGAAGTAAGCCGATTAGCGCTCCGTCCGGCGAGCTGGGCAAGCCACTGAAGAGCGGAAGGAACGAGGAAGTAAGCCGATGAGCGATCTGTCCGGCGAGGCGGGCAAGCCACTGATGAGCGGAAGGAACGAGGAAGTAAGCCGATGAGCGATCTGTCCCGCGAGCCGGGCAAGCCACTGATGAGCGGAAGAAACAAGGAAGTAAGCCGATGAGCGCTCCGTCCGGCGAGCTGGGCAAGCCACTGATGAGCGGAAGGAACGAGGAAGTAAGCCGATGAGCGCTCCGTCCGGCGAGCCGTGCAAGCCACTGACGAGCGGAAGGAACGAGGAAGTAAGCCGATGAGCAATCTGTCTGGCAAGCCGGGCAAGCCACTGATGAGCGGAAGAAACGAGGAAGTAAGCCGATGAGTAATCCGTCCGGCGAGCTGGGTAAGCCACTGACGAGCGGAAGAAACGAGGAAGTAAGCCGATGAGCGCTCCGTCCGGTGAGCCGGGCAAGCCACTAACGAGCGGAAGGAACGAGGAAGTAAGTCGATGAGCGATCCGTCCGGCGAGCCGGGCAAGCCACTGACGAGCGGAAGGAACGAGGAAGTAAGTCGAAGAGTGATCCATCCGGCGAGCGGGGCAAGCCACTGACGAGCGGAAGGAACGAGGAAGTAAGCCGATGAGCGATCTGTCCGGCGAGCCGGGCAAGCCACTGATGAGCGGAAGGAACGAGGAAGTAAGCCGACGAGCGATTTGTCCCGCGAGCCGGGCAAGCCACTGATGAGCTGAAGAAACGAGGAAGTAAGCTGATGAGCGATCTGTACGGCGAGCCAGGCAAGCCACTGATGAGCGGAAGGAACTAGCAAGTAAGCCGACTAGCGATCCGTCCGGCGAGCCACTGACGAGCGGAAGGAACAAGCCTGTAAGCCGATGAGCGATCCGTCCGGCGAGCCACTGATGAGCGGAAGGAATGAGGAAGTAAACCGATGAGTGATCCGTCCGGTGAGCCACTGGGCAAGCCACGGACGTGCCCAAGGAACAAGGAAGTAAGCCGTCGGGTAAGCCACCGACAAGCGGAAGTTGCGAGGAAGCCGGCGAGTAATCTGTTAGGCCAGTTGGAACCAAGTATCGTACGGGGCCGCTGCTGCTTGTTTAGAACTAAACTATTGAAAATCTGACTTTCATTCGATGTTACCTTCATTCTGACATTGATCGTACGTCCTAGTCGCATAATGGTATGCGTTAATCGGCTCCATCCAGATAGCGGTCGTCCCAATCGATATATTCTGGTCCATCTGAGCCGTTATAGAGACTGCCTGCTTCAAATTCCTGCCGATCAACGTCAGGTAGTGCTACAGGTGGAGGCACCCAGTTGTAGGCGCCACGTGGGATCTCAGACATAGGGAGTTCATTGCCATCAGCTAGATGCTGACTTAATGAATCTCGGAGAAAAATATAAGC
>Ga0307516_10001518_pt1 | contig 31950 bp, 41 predicted proteins | sample 19_EM_MG_FD_203310 | JGI IMG/M metagenome (GOLD analysis project Ga0307516, IMG submission 203310) | Populus trichocarpa ectomycorrhiza microbial communities from riparian zone in the Pacific Northwest, United States - 19_EM | ecosystem: Host-associated > Plants > Roots > Unclassified | place...
TACTACCCGGTCAATATATATATCTCACCCTTGGGAAGTCGACTTTGGCAACATGGTTCAGCCCCTACCAATTCCATCCGTTCTGGCTTACTGGGACACGCGATCCCACAGTTATCACCGTGCTGGTAGAAAGAAAGGGTGGATTTAGCAGCAGCTTATATCGCAGAGCCTTAACACCCGGATCACACGCTGGGCTCCATGCTCTCTTACATGGTCCCTATGGGCGCCACCGCCGCCTCGAAGATTACGAGATCGTAATATTTTGGTGGCAGGGTAGTGGCATTGGGCAGCAGATAAGTTACCTCGCCCATTTGACACAGCGTCATGGCTCAATAAAAACCCGAAAAATTCTGGTATTCTGGATCTTAAGCCCACATCAAAAAGAATGGTTCGCAGAAGTGATCACTTGTCGACTACTCAGTGACCCAGAGGATGCAAGACCACAGGTGAGTCAGCTTCCAGTGGCACACGTCTGAACGCCTGCAGATGGGTAGGTCCTTCTATAACTAACAGGCATCAGTTTCTGAGGATCAAAGTGTGGGGAATCGATGGTGATTCTGGTCACAGGCTTGATTGTTTTCAGGGGGAACCTTCTATGGACACGGAAATGATGAGGAGCATTATCGGGCCGGGAAAGGTGGTAGTTTCTGTGTGTGGGCCCCGAACTGTAGGGTGTAACATGAGAGCAACACTCAGGAGAATGGACCTAAAACTAGATATAACTTTGAATGATGATTGTTATTGATGTTTCCAATCTTCCAAGACACCATAGCCTACTTCCTCTCCTCTTCCTCTTCCCGTGTCTCGTGGCCCCGCTTTGACTGGTCCCCGCCGCCCGTCCTCCCTCCGAGAATGGGCAAAGATGCGAAAGAACCATTACGTAGTGTCGATACGGATGCGCGCGTCTACGATTTTCAGCTGCTTAGGAGCCTACGGAGCTCCCAGCAGCCGCGCAGCTAGTTAGGATCAGAGTGAGACTTCATCGCCGTATCCGGTGCTGAGAGCAAACGCTGATACTCACATGTCCGACGGCTAGGGAAGCCATCGCGTACCAGACTCTGCTCGCACCGATACTCCGGAGCTGTAAAAAGTTACCCCGCATGTGTGTGTCGGGTTCTAATTTCGCCGGGTTTCATGACTAAAACAGTTAGTACAACTAAAAGGGAAATAGCTTACCTATTTTGATACATTTGAGTAATAGAGTATATAAATGACCAGTCGATTAACTATGGGATCATCCAATTTGCAATGTTTATTACTCCGCCTACCACTCCTCCACCGTCCTACCATGAGCTACTCTCAATTAATCAGCAACTTCAGAACGAGCTGAATCGAAGGTCATACCTAAAAGATATCACCATTTCGCAACTCCAAGCCACGATTGCCGAAACTACAGAGCGACTCGCCGAGCAAGATTTTCACCTGCAACAATTACAAGCGGTGTTAACCGAGTTTACGGTCGAGTATGCGAATCAGCGTCCCAGCATTCTCTCCCGCAGATTGCAAACAGCCACCGAAAGGCTTCGAAAGAAAGAACTGCGGATCACATGTTTGTCGGAGACTTTACAAATAACGGCCAAATCGATTCGCGAGAGGCACCATCCTGATGTCATATTGGCGTCACTTGACGCAGTACTTTTTGAAGTTGGTTCTTTACTGCCGGGGGCTCAGGGGGTTTGAGACAGGGGAATATGTTTGTTTTCTTGGGTGATGTTGAACAGTTTGGGAGGTCAGCAATTCTTATAGTCTATCATTCATGGCAGCATACTAGTTAGCACCGTGTTGCGCAGAATTCATTTCTTCGTGGCAAGCAGCAGCGGTGCCATCTTCCTGTGGTACATTGCATGAACCGTTTCTCTCCTAGGTTATCCTGGCTGCCGGCGCCAGCGCTGACAAGGCTGAACCTCTGTTAGCGTCGTTTTCAGCCTGTCCGAATACCCGCGCAACAATGTAGTAGATAGTCCAGCCCACACAGAAACAAGGCTTCGGCCGGCCGCCACCCAAACAATCATCCCTTCGGCCTGCGGAAGCGCAATGGCCAATCTACAACGTTCGTCTTCCCCTTCCACAGCCAGCAATAGAAAACCAACCAAGTTTCTTAACGCTGGTTGCAGATAGTAGATAACATCCTAGCGGATCACCTCTTGTTGTCTGATTCTCAATTGGAGCGCTGGTTGTTGAGGTATCCACAGAACGGTGTTAGTGGTGGGTGGATCCAACTCCTCCAGTATCACGTGACATGTGTCCACAACACGACAAACACCACGTTTCCACATCATTCCACATACTAAACACTTGCTTCATCGACGCCCTCGCTCTCTGTTTTGCTCAGCTTCCCGCTCTCGCTCACTCCACATTCCCTAGGGTACCAGGCATCCAGAGGCAGCTGCAAATTCCCTCCCCACTTTTTTTTATCATTTACTGTCAAACTCGCTGCGCCTGACTCACCATCGTACTCGCCGCCGGCGTCCTGACCGCCAGACCTTGCCGCTGGCGTCTTCACCTCGATTTTGACACCCAGAGAGCCGCGCTTACCACATCACAAAGCTCGGCAGCATACTTGTCGTGTCTGACTCGCCATCATGATCATCGTGTCTTACCCACTATTGCACTTACCGCCGGTGTCCTCCCTCCCCTCGTCACGTCGTATTGTACACTCTCACCAATATATTGGGTCGCCTCTTACTCGCTATCGTGCTAGCCGCGTCATATTGCACCACTTCCCGTTTGAGCTGTGCTAGTCACATCAAGAGCAACATATACAGGCGATGGTCGCGACGATGGATGCGATGCTGTGCTCGCGCTGGGTGCTCTATGTGAGGTAGATGAGCGGATTATCGTATTGTCCTGTTTTCAGTCGCGAGTTTGTGTTGATATCGTACGTGGTTCATTGGTAGATCAAAAACTCATGCGAAATCACATAAAGAAATGACGGGAAGGTGAAAGAACTGGCGGGCAGCCCGCGGGACCCTCGTTCTATTGCCGCCAAGGCGCTAAGCCAAAGCGGACTAGCGCGCTAACCTAGCTTCAAAAGTAGGACTAAGATACGTCGTCGAGGAGAGAAAATTCTCTCTATAAACACATCTCCAAACCACCATCTCCGGACGTGCATCATTTTGACTCCCTACGGCTCAACTTTACTCTACCACCAGTATCCGTCGTGCTCGGCCGCCTTTTGCGGTTAGAAAAGTCGATCAACGAATTGTCATCGTTTCCGAAAAGTTGATTGAGTCCTTGCTGAACCCGAATGAAATTCATGTTAAACGGGCAGCCGTTGATGGAAAAGCCGTCCTCCTCCCGATTAACTAGGGTTACATTCACTGCTTCTTGCAAAGACCTGACTTTGAAGTGTATCTCTTGTAGAAAGATACCCCCTTTTCTAATACCAGAAGTGATATGGTTGTCGGGTGTGAATTTGGGACCGCCGTTGACGGAGAATCCGGCCTCGGTATCAACGAGCTTATTTGCAAGATGCTTCAGTGATACCGAGCCCATTGGAAGCTGGCAACGAATGTAACCTAAACACTGGTAATAACTGCCGACATACTTGATGTCTTGCTTCAACTCGAAATAGAATAGCGCGGCCTTGAGGTGACGTGCTGTAGTATCTATAATGTTTGATTGCGCAATGTACGTAGCTGTCTGCTCTTTCATCTGTTGGATGCCGGATATATCGTCTAGCGAGGGCTCCATGCTTAATCCAATGGTCAGTCTGTGGTACCGGTTCATTTCCTTGGGTGTGAGTTCGTTCCTCTTTAGCATCCAAATTCTTTCCCTGTCAATGTGCCCCATGAAAACCTTGCCGAGAAGCGACCACAGTGAGTCTCCGCCAGATTGGGCAATGGCATCACAGTGACCTGTGCCAATTGACACAACTACGTCGGGTCTAGCTCCAGGCCAGATACGTTTAGCCTCCCAAATCATGGGATTTATAGGGTTATTAAACCATAAGCCTCCGTCTGTAAACTGAATATGGTCCAATTGCTTGTGCAGTATCCTTTTGGGGGTGAAATACCAGGGCGCCCGCGAACCACAGCTTGCCCTATTAGAGTTAGAATTAATCACAAAATGTACGGAAGGAACCTACGCCTCTACCGCAAGTAACTCTGTGGCTTGCGTCTTTCCACGTATGGAGAGATAACCTGGTCGTGGTTAGCGCGCCTTGAGTGGCCATGGTGTCGTTGTACCTTACCACAACTATCGTCTAGGTCAATATTACCATTGTAGTTGGTGAGCAGACAAGGAGCGGAGTTGGCTGTAGCTGTCACAAGAATGTGAGTATTGCGAACCCCGGATCCGAAAAGTTTGGCCTGCGGATCCAGAAGATTCCCCAGCGCGATGTCCAGTTGGGTGCCATCGCAAACGCCAGACCCAAAAACCGCGCCGAACCCTCCCAGGAGACCACCGACCATTGGTATATTTGCGTACCAATGCCTTGAAAGGCAGGCTTTAACTAGAATTTCATACCGAGCTTCTAGACTCTCGAGGGCGATTGATGTCGTTGACAGAGATAAAGCTACAATGCCGCCTCAGCCTCTAGTTAGCATGGTAAGTCGGGAGTAAGGTATCGAAGCAATTTACCTGCACTAGTCCCTCCAATCATGTCAAAGACGTACTTCATATCTTCGATACCCATTTCCATGCGCCGCATTAGTGAAGTAAGCAGTAAAAGGGAAATAACTACGCCGCTGCCCCCGCCATCTAGGGACAGCATTCGCAAACCCGCAGTTGGGGGCTTGAACTTGGCCTCTATATGACCGCTGGCGCCACAGTATATACAGCCATGCAGATTGTATGATAAGGGGCACCGCAGACTTCGGATCCCGAAACGTCGGAAACAAACATCGCAAATTGTGTGCCCGCATTTGAATGCATGTTCCGGTTTTCGGCAGAGGCAACTAAAGCAAGTTTGGTTGCTGAAGATTGATCCCCAGCACTGGCAGAAGTGTTGGAGCCTCGCCAGATGTAGTGCCACCGGAGAACTGAATGGTTTGTTAAGCTTCTGTAAAGCCGCTCGTAGTGATAACTCCATGGCAATAGAAAACTGCCGTACGTTATAATCAATTTCCATAGCTGAGGTTGATACATCTGCTAGCCTTTTCCTTAGAGCGTTTGTGCAGTGCTCCAAGTAGAAGCAATCGAGGGTGACAGCGGCGGGAAATTCTGCAAATCTTTAGCTGATGAAGGCTTAGGCTTAGGGAACATTTCCCACTAACTAAACATCCCCGGAGGATACGCATCCATCATTATGCATGACGAGATGACGGAGACTGGAAATCCATGGACGTCGAGATTTAGATCCGCTTGGAATAGCAGCCTCTCAACATGCTGTAGGAAAGAGGGTGAAACTGGTCTACAGAGCCGAGATGCCCGGGCGAAATCATATGGCTCCACAATTGTGTTGCTAAAGTGCACAGCAGCACGCTTGAAGAACGCGCCAAGATGCTGGAGGCTGATATCGCTTTCACGGGCTTCTAAAATCGTGGCCCTGTCTGTAGTTTGACCAAGGATAGATACCGAACAAAATATGTGAGACAGCCGACCTTGCAGTTCGTCCATTGATGAGGATTGGGTTTTCTGCATGAAGTAAGGCCCAGCCTTTTCAGAGTTGCAATCAAGGAAGACAATAGAAAGGTCGGGGAGTGAGGGTTCGTTCAAGGTGGCGCGTGGCGCGTTGAACCATCGGAGGAGTTCAAGTGCAAGCACTTCGCTTTCCTCCATCCTATCAAAGATGAAGCAAACACTTTGACAAAAAGGGAACACAAGTCTGCGATGAAGTTCGCCGATTATTGGTTGTGGCCGGTGGTTAACAGTCCACGCGAGAGTATGAGTTTGGATTTCATGTTTCCTAGAGTGTAACGACGATGAAGTTGGCTTCAATGGATCATCTCCCAAGTTCCAGTGTGATTCGACGATGTAGCGGTTGCTACCTGGCTTAGTATGTATGTCCAAGAGGGTACTGGTGCTTCGTGAGTGCCCGAGAAGTGTCTTTTTGCGCGGACCTGCTACGCATACCAGACTGGGATGCTTCTCTGATGGTGCTGCGCTTTCAAGACGGAAGATGTCGAACAGGTTTGAGTCTGCCAATGTGGCTTGCTTGGCCGAGCAGTCAAGGCTAATCCACTCCATGGTGTAATCTGACTTTCTACGGACGGGAAGACTGGCTTCTTTATACGATCTCCTGGATGCTAAATCCATTCTTAATCCATTGCGAAGTCTCTAAATAGCAAATACCTACTTTTTGAATATTGATCGTCTAAATCGAAATATACGTCGGTACGAAACCAAACACAGGGGTCACTGTTGGTACGGGGGCACAGGTTACGGCCAGGTACGCTAAGCGCTAGCGTGGTATGCAAGAGGCACGGTTTCAGGCTAGTGTGCACACGGCATTTTCCGACGTCACGTTACCACTACAACCAAGAGCTTACAACGCGGAGTGCGCCGCTCTCGCTGGGGGTTGCTGGAAACGGCTGCGAGGAGACGTACGGCCACAATCTTTACAGACACCCAGGCCGCAATCGAGGAACCTGGCCCCGGCCAGACGTACGCGCTCCAGGCGAGGAAGCACACGGAGGCCAGACCCGACATCAGAAGTGGGTGGAGGCCCAGCAATGGGCCGGAGGGCGGGTCTCCAGCAGAATGCGAGGCGTCAGAGTGGGCTCGGGGAGCGCATGCAGCGGGAAGAGGAGAGAAGGGCGGAGGCGGAGGAGTTGGGTGCCCCGGGGGGGGGGGAGCTACCGCTGTTCCTGCCCACGCCTCCTTTGTTATTTCCTTTGTTCTTCTTTGGTGCGAATATGCTTGGGATAGGCCTGGGGGGAGGGCAGAGAGGGGCTTGCAACGAGCGTTGTCTACATACCGTATTATCTCTCGTAAGAGGTCCCCCCTATAAATGTCACTATTATAGGTACTAACGCGGACTAGCGCGGACTAGCACGCTTATGTACTAGTGCAATATCAAATCGCGGCAGTGCCAAGGGAGAGAATTTTCGGAAATCTTCGTGATTGCTCAATAGAATCCGCTACAGTATCTACAATTCTAACTAACTCATCTGCGTGCCAATGGAAGTCGTACTCAACACCATCCTTATCCTCCCCATCACCCTCAGTGTCGGTAATTTGCGGGAAAGAAATGACATGACTGCGCTAAGGTTTCCCTATCAGCCTAGCATTTCTCCGAGTTCCTACTGCTGGTGGTACGGCCGTTGCTGCTCCTCCTCTACGTCCTTTTCCACCTCTGCCTCTTGGTATCTTCAAAACTTAACGTGCCGAGATGGGGGAGGGCGGGGGCCGGTCGAAGCGGGGCGACGAGACAGTTAGCTCTGCGTGCAGCTGCAGAGAGAAATGCTGAGAAAGATTCGCTGGTGTGCACGGCTGAGGGTGCAGCCGGTGCTACTGTTGGGGATGGGGCCGAGAGTGGGTCGCCATCTATAACCGGACCGTCCTCGTACTTCCCCCCGTGTAGGTTTCCGTTTCCCACTTTGCCCGTCATCCACCCGCCAGTGCTCTGCCGAGCACAGTACTCCGAGCTTCAACTCAACCGTTCCGCATCGCTCGGCCCCGGAAGGGGTAGCCGCTGGTGGAGCCCATCGTGGGACCATGGAATTTGGCTCTTTAGGCCGTTGTTTGAACTTTACTGGTTAACGATTGCGAAGGGTTCAAGGCGAATCGACAGTAAGGTTGCTTACGAAACGATTGTCGTGAGGATTTCTACCGGCTGTGGGCAGCCAGAGCTTGGTCGTCGACAATTGGCAGCCTCATATTCACTGGTATGGGGTTGACGTGCAGTTGGGAATACTGCCAGCTGTCTCCCCTATTTGGCTGGGCTGAGATACCTCCTGGGCTCATCACCTGACGTTGGAAAATGGCTCGGCGCGCTAACCTTAAGTGCGCTAGCTGGCGCTAGTACCTATATCAGTGGTATTTATAGGGGGACCTCTTACGAATGCGAGTATGATTAAACAAGAAAATGCGTCGCTCGCCTAGCAGGATACCTTGCTTAGGTAGAGCCACTCGCGCCAAGACGACCACCTCTTCCTCCGCTCTTGAGTTCTCAGTACCCGCGACTGATCACGAACTTCTAATGGTACCATACAACCCACCGAAGAGCTACCAGCTAGCAAGCCAACGACGGCTAGGCCTCTGTAAGCAGCCAATCCCTCTGACCCCCGAGCAAGCTTGGGGCTCTCTCCTGGGCCTATCACACACGAACATCGGAAAGACTTACGACCAGGGAGGAGGTCCTTGGTCTCTGAAGGACAAGCACTCCAAGACTGATGCTTTCTAACGCCGAGGTCTTCCACTTTGAGTAAGGTGAGAGATAGCGGTGATGACAGAATTTATTACGGCGAGGAGACACTCGCTAGTACATATGGTACAGGCAACAGCTGATTCAACCAACACCGCAGCCAATTTTTCGTATGCCCAGTATTGACTCATCCACGGAACCCATAATGAGGATAGAACATCTGATCGACACAGAAGTCATCCGAGACTCCCTCCGGAGCGCCCTGCTCCATATCACCTAGATCTAGGAAGCCAATGTCAGGGCCCAGAGATAGGGGAATCTCACCAAATTGTTCATGATCTTCGTCTTCGAAAAGGGTTTCGTACACGAGGTCGGAACCGTTTCCTTGCTCATTGCCTTCCAACCACTCCTCTTCGTATTCTAGGTGCACTACTTCCTCGGCTTCTGAGAATTCCGGTATCCGTTCGGGGAGTGCTCGCAAAGTTCCATATTCGAGAAGTTTTCTCCTATGGTCGTTCACGTGGGGCTCGCGAGCCACCGCTAGTAATACCTCGACTGGTTGGGCAGCTGGAAAGTGCCGCCGTAACACGTCTTCTGCTGTCTCTGTAGGGAAGTTAGTATGGCGGGGAGCTTCTGATACCTTGTTTAGCTCTAGGCTTAGATGATCGAGAGATGCCTGGTCGAATAATTGCTGGTCATAAGCAATTTGCAGCCGTGAGTACAGTATCTCCTGGGAGCTTTCACCGAGGAGTAGCATGCTGTAAAGTCTCTCGTATGGGTTGATAGTTTCCCTCCGCGGCATTAGTTTTCGACGCCGGGAATGGCTCCACCATGCGCGACACCCTGGACAGGAGAGATCCTGTGTTCGTTTGTCAGAGAACCATCGATTTAAGCACTCGAAATGATAAGCTGTCCTGCAGCAACTAAGTTTGACAACGCTTTCGCCATGTTTTATGGGGTGCAGGCAGACCGAGCAGTCTTCAAGCCAGTAATTGGTGATGTCGTGCGCAAACGTATGGTGGTGGAGTTCGAGAGATGAGTTATTCATTGCGGCTGCGGATGTGAAAGCTAACCGATAGCTTTTATTTCCATTGCGTTATTCATCGGTATTTCTGAAATAGATTTCTATTTCAGCGAGGAGGACATATTCGCTATGTATGAGGAGACGCGGATTAATCCAATAACGCGCGTGGTGGTACGCTTTATTTACAGGGTTTATCTACAGGGTTTAGCTAGATACAGGGTTTAATTTGATTACATGCATGGTTATTCGGCGCTTTTCGTACAGATGAGGGGATTTGACCAGCGCCCGCCGCCCTCCCTAGGTCGCACGCGATTTAAAACTGATTTTGTCGTCGTCTCTCTTCTTTCTTTTACGCTAGCCGTCTATGAACTAGTGGTCACAAAATGCTTAACTTAAGGCGCCTTCGCAGGTAGCCACTTCACCTTCAGGACAAGGTTCTCGTGTGGGTGGTTCATTGCAATAATAATCAGGCGGTATGAGGCCCAGCCACCTACATATGTTTGCGAAGGACAACAATTTGGTATCCTTGCTAGCGGCGTGGCTGCTGGGCAATAAGGAGTTAGTAGACGTGCGCCAAGCGGCAGAGGGTCAGGGTGTGATAACGAGATAGAGCAGTGCGCGGCATCCAAACCAATTATAGAAGGCATGCGCGGCGGGGGCCGGTCAAAGCGGGGCCACGAGACAGCCTGTCTCGTTGCCCCGCTTCGACCGCCGCCGCCCCCGGGTTGGGGACATCTTGAGCCGAACCACAAGTAACTAAATAGGATGCGTGGTGAATTAATATAATCGGGGTGAAGAATAGATAATTCCAGCTGTCGCCTAATACGGCAATACCAAGCCACACTAGATCCAAATTCCTGTGTGCCATACTTTCCCCTGCTTTTGGGGCAGGACAGCAGGACGCACTCCAGGCGCGAAAGCACATCGCTGTGCTGCGCAAGGCCAGGCCGGGAATCATCATCGAAATACGGTGGTGCCCAGCTCACAAGGGAATCGCCGGCAACGAGAAAGCCGACGAGTAGGCCAAGATCGTGGCGGAGGAGCCAGACACCCACGGGGTGGAATGGCTGAACTACGACTACGACGGCCATCGGAAGCGCATGTGATGCCCCTCCTACGGTCCCTCGCCAACCTCGGGCGGGAGATCTCAGAGAAGAAGTGGGTGGAGACTCGCCAATGAGCTGGGGGCCGGACCTCGAAGACAAAATACCGAATGCCAAAAAGCCAGAGGCCGGACGGCACGGTAGCTGGGAGCACCAAGAGGCTCGCCTCACGGTTCTACCAGCTCAAGACGGGGCACTACCTGACCGGGCAGTACCTCAATTGGACGAGGAACCGGCCCACCCCAGAGTGCTGGTGCTTACATCTTCTTGGGACAGGCCTGGGCGGACGGCAAAGGGGAGCTTGCAACGTGCCGCGCCGCCATGATCTTGCGAGTATGAATAAACAAAAAAAAAACTTTCCCCTGCTTTGTCAGTCTGACAAACACAGATATTCGCGGCTGTCACGATTAGTGGATTCTCCAACACCATGTCACTCACTGCTAGATCCTGAAGCCGTGCGAGCATAAATTCCTAAGCTTAAACCAATACAATGCGGACAAGCAAAAAACAGTACAATGTGGACAAGCAAAAAACAGTACAATCCTCCATGACTTTACGTATGCCTGTCAGTCTGTTGGGGCGGCGGCCGGCGAAATATCTCTATCGCGGCATGGACAGCCTGACGCACGAACCCATCCTGCATTAGAAACCGATCCCCGGACAACCCCTGAGCCTTGTCAGTCGCCTGTTCAGCCTTAGCGACTGTCGCTTCCACCTGAGCAACCGCTACCAAGCCTACTGCTGCTAAACCAGTGCAAGCGAACGCCGACCACCCGAACGCGACATTTGCGTAGCCGATCTTGGATTCGAACGCGCCAGCGCCGAGTTGCCCCACCAGGTTCACAAGCTTTGAGGTGACATGCTGGAGTATCATGCATCCCAGCAGTAGCAGCATTCCTAACGAAGCAGTGGCACTGGCGATCGTGCGGGTGATGGTGGGGACAGTGAAGGTAGGGATACAATTGACGATTACGAGGAGGGCGGTGACAACGAGTGTTCCGGTTGCGGCCCGTAGCGAATAACCGAAGACGGACGCCCCGCCGCCACAGTTCCAGTTCTCGTCGGTGGTGTTGGCATCCGATTGGGACTCAATGCAGATGCCGCCATAGCCGATGCATGTGTGGCCAGATTTGTATCGGAGGGAGAGTAGGTAGAATTTACGTATGCCAGCGGTGGGACTGCTGCAGCCCGCCAGGAGGAGGGAGGTGAAGATCAAACTGATCACTAGGTTGGCGAGGGCGAAAGTATAGATTCGCTTGGTGAACTTGGGGAGAGTGACGCGTGAGAGCTGCATACTGTGATGTCACCGAAAAGGTCTGTGCTTGTTTTCTCGATATCTCGAGCCACTTAAATGATGTTGTGCATTGTAGCTATTTCACGTTATGTCTGCTTCACGTCAGTTTTAGCTCACACATCTCCTTGGTTTCGACTACTGGTATCCGCGATACAAGTCATAAGGTCCCCCTATAAACCCCAATACTATAGGTCCTGACGCGCTGGGAGCGCGCTAGACTTCTTAGGGTTATCACGCCGAGCTTTTTTGCAATATCAGGTGATTGGAACGCGCCGCCCCCCGACGAGGCAGGGGGGGAGGGCGGGGGCCGGTCGAAGCGGGGCGACGAGACAGTAATTAACAGCAGAGCTAAACCCTCCCAGCAAGCGTTTACTGGTTAAGTTCAAACAAGCCTCTCAGTGCAAGGATGGTAGGGAAACCTCTGCGCAGTTATGTCATTTCTTTCTGAAGGTGAGGATGCAGATGAGATTTAGTCGGATTTGTAGATGGTAGATTCTACGGGCAGAGCGCGGTGCTCGCGAAAATTCACAAGCGCGATTTGTGCGCTAGTGTGCACTTGTGGCGCTATTACCTATAACAGTGGCGTTTATAGGGCGGACCTTATAAGTGAGATAATACATACGGTACATGACCCGACCTTGCCATGCCCGAACGCCATGGGATGCACTTCTCCGGAGTTTATCGTTCGGATATCGATCTCTTAAATCTCGGTCTTGATATCCCTCTATAGAGGGGGTGACTGCTGGCCTGGCCACCCCCCCCGCGGCCCCAACCGTGTCAGCCGAATTTCGGGTGGGGATTCTGTGTGTTGGCAAGCGACGGCAGGCGTCTATTGGACAAAATACATGTCACATTTAGTCTATGCATGTGGGTGCAACATGATATCTCGTTTCCACCAACTTCAATTTGCAGAAGCGATAACGCATACTGAACAGCTTTCTTCGCTCCCTTCGGCGGAGAGGACCCGGAGGGGGGGGGGCGGTCGAAGCGGGGCGCTTGACTACATATCTGCTGGATGTATTGTACTTGCCTCCTTGACAGGCTCAGGTAGCCACTTCACCGTCGAGTTCGATCAGGTTCATCGCAATAATCCGGTGGTCTGAGGGCCCGGCCATTTATGCGAATGTATGTGCGTTATCACATGCAACAATGGATTCGGGATCTAAATCAATTGGTAAATAGATCCTTACTTGCTAGCTGCGTGGCTGCTGGGGCCTCCGGAGGGGCTGAAAATCGACGTAAGGACTTAGGGATCATGGTGTGAGAACGAGATATAGAGCCGCGCGTAGCCCGAGCAGGCGGCATCCTCGACGCAAACCCCCCATATGCAACCCGCCCAGGCGGCATCCTCGACGCTACCCTCCATACGCAACCTCGACAGCGGCCAGCATTGCACGAATCATCCATCGCGGTCAACTCGTACGGAGCCTCATACACATCCACTATGTCCGCCTATTCTCCTTTCGAGGTAAAACAACTGGTCTTCTATTGGCTGTTGTTCGGCCGCTCCCAGAACCCGTGGGACCAGATAGCGCAGAGCTTCAACTGTCTGTTCGGTCAGAATAGAACCAAGGAAGCCCTTCGAAAGAAATTCTTCGAGGTCGCCAAATCTCACATTGAGCACTACTGCGACCTCTCCGCCCAAGATAAACGAGGTGCCGTCGCCACCATTTTCGAGTTTGATCTCGAGTGTACACGGGATATTCAATTGGAAGATGGTCGAATCATCCCCATCGACCTGTCTCGAGGACCAGAACACTTTTTTGAGACCATTAGTCTGGTCCTGCATCATGTCTCTGAATTGCATACAAGAAAAATTCAATACGGCATACCCGAGTTGGGGAGAAGGGGAGAATTTACTCTGCGGGATGGGTTTGAGAATTTTCAAGGGGCCTGCTACTCCTCTGGCTTACGCGTTCAAATCTGGGAGGTACGATGTCTATTCTAGCTACACCATTTATCACACACTTACCTATTCTGATACCTTAGGACCTCGTCGACCGCACCACCGAACACGCTCATCAGATAGCCGTCAGTCTACCTCTCCCCTCCTGTCACCCTCTCCTCGAACAGTTTCGGTCTGAACTTCCTCTGCCTTCACAGGTTCTTTCTTTGTTTCCGCGTTAGGAGGTGGATTTCCTATCACTCTGAAGGGAAACTGCCGGGTAGAATTAAAGATGGATTTCCTATCACTATGTAAGGATACATAACGGAACTTTTTCCTTTTGCGGGGTTAGGTCAAAGCCTGTTGACGGACTCCGAAGCTTCTTCAAATAAATGTTTTAAGGTTCCATTGGGGTTCTCGTCATGCAATATATTTGGAATCTACAGTACAATGCTGACAGGTTCACGCATCACTCTCCCTCACTTTGTAGTACTTGCAGGATTTCAAATCACAGTCCCGAATCAATGGACGGAGCACCCCCACCGGTAATGCTGACTTCACAAACGTGCTCTACAGGAAGGTCAGCACGTTTCCTACCAGCTTAACAGAATATTAACCTCCAGAAGGCTTTTGGAGTTCAACGAATCACCTGTCACCAGATTGGTGCAAAATTCGATCAATTCCACCGAACCCGACTCGGGTATTTGGAGCTCTGGATCAATCGACAAGGGGTTCAGAATCTGAGAAAGGCAGCGGGAAAGACCCAGAATATCGGCTTGGAAATTCCGGCTACTCTCTGCCTCCGCGAAGTTTGCTGCCGACAGTTAGCAGAACTCCCCAACACATTTCTGTTGCACTGTCCATACAGATTACCAGATCGCCACTATCCGAGAACAATATGTTAGGGGGCGCAATTGCACCATGGGAAATTTCCATTTCATGAATATAGCTGAGGCCTTGAATAAGCTCCCGAAAAATTACTGCGGTGTGTTGTTCTCTCAACTCCAGACATCCTATGAGGGCATTTAAGGATGTTCTAATAATGTCCCTGAAGACCAAGAAATCCTCAAAGACGGCTTGGAAGTTGATGATATTCGGGTGAATGCATCGGCGAAGAAGAGCAACCTCCCGCTCTATCCTGGCCTGCTTTTCTGTAGAAGACCTGGTGTTCGTAGCGAGATGTTTAATCAAAAGTGGGGAGAACGAGGGGTCCCCAATCCTATGAGCAGCGAAAAAGGCCTCCCCATGGGGTCCTCCTGGATTAACCATATACGTGCTTTTGTATAAACTCCAAATTTCGCCGGGAGGCGGAACCCATGCAGACGGCTCATCATTTGTTGAATCTCTGGATAGATGGGATGGATCTGGAAACGTGTTCGCCAACTGCTGCTGTGAGCTGGGTGATTTTCTGGCGAGATGATTAATGGGGGTATTTGGAAAGATTGTCTGCCTAGCTATAGAAGTGGCAGGCTTTGATGGGGTTGAAATCACCGTTGTAGGCCCCGAGAACCCTGGAAATGTTGTCAGGCAGCGGATATCCATCTTTGAAGGAAGAAGAGAATCAGAGATTCGTGCCCCCTGAAATAGGCTCTGACGATTTGCTGAAACTCTATTTTATCAGGGGGCCACCGGACAGGCTATTTCTATTTCAACCCTAACTTAGGATTTAGCATCAAATACGTTTATATAACATCCCCCGTATATCCCAACAAATTAACTAGAGTAATTTCTTTCGCGCGCCACAGCAATGTCTGAACCAACTGAACCATACAACTTACGGCGTTGAAATCCGGTACAGGAAGCAACAGCGAGATCTGCTGAATCGTGTAGAAATGCGGAACAGGAAGCAACAGCGAGAACTACTGAATTGCGGAGAGTAAGGCGGGCAGCACGTGTTTCCGCATCTCCATTTCCTTCCGCCGCATCGGGCCAACCGGGTCCTTCCACTGCACCTCCAAGTCCTTCCACCGCACCACCAGGTCCTTCCACCGCATCTCCAGGTCCTTTCACCGCATCTCCAGGTCTTTCCGCCGCATCTCCATTTCCTTTCACCACACCTCCAGGTCCTTTGGCCGCATCTCCAGGCCTTTCCGCTGCATCTCCATTTCCTTCCGCCGCATCGGGCCAACCGGATCCTTCCACCGCTTCCGCCGCAGCATTTTCTCCATCGGGCCGGCCAGGTCCTTCCACCGCACCTCCAGGTCGTTCCACCGCATCTCTAGGTCTTTCCACTGCATCTCTAGGTCCTTCTACTCCTCTAGGTCGTTCCACCGCATCTCCAGGTCCTCCCGCCGTATCTCCAGGTCCTCCCGCCGCATCTCCAGGTCCTCCCGCCGCATCTCCAGGTCCTCCCGCCGCATCTCCAGGTCCTCCCGCCGCATCTCCAGGTCCTCCCGCCGCATCTCCAGGTCCTTCAACCGCTCCAGATCGTTCCACCACATCTCCAAGTCCTTCTACCGCAGCTTCCACCGCAGCTTCCACTGCAGCTTCCACCGCGACGTTATCTCCACCAGACCCACCATCATCCCCCCCACCAGGAGCTCAGCGGCAGAACTCACCAAGACCGGCAACCCAAATGGGTGTGGATGAGGATATGCCAGAGCAAGTTCCAGGTGCCCCTCGATACCTTAGCCCTTTCGGCGAAAGAGAGTCCCCAAGAATGCAGGGCGTAGTGGAAGGTTATCTACCCCTCGGAAATCGCAAGTTGCTTGTTACGAAAGGCGGTTCACCAGATTTCCCACAGTACAGTCTCCATTGTGGTACACCTGCGATTGATGTACAGAATCTTCGTGGTCAAGCACCTGAGGTGTTGGATCTCTTAGTCACTATCAACGGACTTGCATACTACAAACAGCATACTAGGACCCTAATTTGGGTTTCAATTTTACGAGACAATATCCCGTCGTGGATAACCTGGACCGAACTGACAAAAGCAAGAAGCGACGGCAGATGTTTGGGGCCAGATGGGGCCAATGACGCCATTAGACATTGGGTAGTGCAGAGGAACCAGAACATGACCGCAGCGGGAGTGGCCGACATCGCCGGCCCCAGCCCGAATGACTTTGACAATCTGGTAACACTTAAGCAGCAGCGGAGGGAGTATAATAGGGCTTTTGTGCCCGGCAACCGGCAGCCCGGCTTACCAGGCAACCGGCAGCCCAACTTAACAGGCAACAGGGTGATTCTTGATTCAGAGATGTTGGATTCTATAATGGGGAATGCTGGAATGCGAGAAACTTTCCTAGGTCGCCTGACGAGATCTGGAGCATTGGAAAATGTCGTTCGAAATATTGTGAGGGAACGTAGAGTTTGACGAGATCGAAATATTGTGAGGGAGCGTAGAGTTTGCATTTGTTTTTTATTTTGTTTCTACCTTGGTTTGTTTTGTATTTTGTTTCTAGCTACCTTGCCGGTCAAGATTATCAAAAATATTCGCATCTTTGATTCGAAGTATTTTTAGGTTGGGCCGTAGGTCTCGTCGCCCCGCTTCGTCCCCCCCTGCGCGGACAGGAGTAATGAATAAAAAAAAAAAAAAAAAACGCTTGGTCCCCCCGGGGGGGTGGGGGGGGGCCGGTCGAAGGGCCCCGCTTCGACCAGCCCCCGCCCCCCCTGTTACTGTCGCACCGATGTTCGACATTACTGGCTTCATCTTTGTTCACCTCTCTCTTGTCGTTTTACAAGGGGCGTTGATCAACATATCCAAAGTATCCTACCCCTACAAAGCCATTGTGGAGGACGCGGAGGACGCGGAGGACACGGAGGACAAGGACGCGGAGGATGCGGAGGACGCGGAGGACGCGGAGGATGCGGAGGACGCGGAGGACGTGGAGGACGCGGAGGACGTGGAGGACGCGGAGGATGCGGAGGACATGGAGGACGCGGAGGACGTGGAGGACACGGAGGACGTGGAGGATGCGGAGGACGTGGAGGACGTGGAGGACGCGGAGGACACGGAGGACCAGGACGCGGAGGACATGGAGAACGCGGAGGACGGTTGTACGGGCAAGAGTTTGGTACCAATATTACAAACTAGGGTGGAGCAAGGTTGTTTAGCTTGTCTACAGCTATCACTGTAGAATACACGGTTTTAGAAGACATTGTAAAGTTTTTCTCGTATAAAACGTAGTGTATCGTGGTATGTACTTAAGACTGTGCAATTCTCCATCTTTTTATAAAACGCACTGCTTCAACAATCACGCCTCAACCACACGGATACCCAACTAACCACCCTTCCAGATCAATCCCACTTACTCTTCAGCCCAATGATTTCAATCCCGAGTCCTGACTGGCCACCAATGTTCATCCCCCCACCAATGCTCGGCGCCTTCACTGCTGCGGCAACTTCATACCCGATTTTCCCACCGGCAGGGCACGGAAACGGTGTATTAGCACTCTTAGAGCCCTCTCCTGGGCCGTAGATGAATTTGTGCAAAAGTTTCTCATTCGCCGTCCTTGCCGCAGGGTCGCTGTCGTCCAGGGTGACTGTCGCGACCACCTGGTCCCTTGCAGGCTTATTCCACCATGTCGAAGTTTTCGTCGCCTCGCCACTACCAGGAACAAAGCTCCAGATGTTGTAGATATTCGGAACGCCAGTCGTGTTGTCACCTGCGTCGCTAACGAATTGGAAACGACACTTCTTATTGGTGTGTCCCGCCGGGAAATCGAAAATTGTCAGGGTAGAAGTCTCACTGAGGCCATAACCGCCACGGGCCGGTTTGAAGCCCACGGAGATGATGTTTGGCGGCTTAGAGACAAAACCGGTCACATCATTGATCACCACATTGAGGGAGGTTACGAGCGCATTTCCGCTGGGGAGACGCGCGGGGCAAACGTTAACGGAAGGCTTGGCGGGGCAGTCAGTGGGGATATCGTCCAGGCCAGGGGTGAAACCGAGTGCAGGGATGGCAGTCGCGATTGCCAAAGCTGTCGAAGCATGAAAGAGAACAGTTGCGAAGAGTTGCATTGTGCAATTTCAGAGTGTTCAGGGTATTTGATGGAAGTTTACTTGCCATTCTGGGGAGGCTGTGGAATGAAGATGTATGTCGGACTTGTAAACGCGACGGAGACACTGAGATATAGTTACCTTCTAGATGCCTAGCCCTTGGCACTAAGGAATCCTGCCGAAGTCTAAATCTGATTTAAAGATTCTAAATCACTTCGAGCTACGCGCCTATCGTGCGACGTGAGGGGCCCCCAGGCGCGACAGCGGACGGGAACTAGTCAATATGAATAAACAAACCTGATCTCGCATGGGCGATGCCGCAGACACTCGTACCTGCTCAGCCACAGATTAGTTGCTGCAGCGACACCAGGGATGTTACCGAGCTGAGCTAAAAGTGAAATAGATATATATACATATCGCCGACAACGATTAAAAGCCACCTTATTCTTCCCTTCTTCCTAAACAAGAACAATATCCACGGACGAGCGACAACGAAAACATCACCATGCTACTCTTACCCTTCGTAACTCGCTATATTTCCACATCTACGGTACCAGTCTACCTCTTCCCCCTTATCAATCTGGCCTTTTCTTTGGCGTTCACCTCCCACCTGCTAACCGGCTCCATCAACCCAATCTTCGGCCTTCGCAATTTCTACCTTCTCTGTCTCCGGTATGGATCTGTGTCACCGGACTCGCTCCTCTCTGACCCCAACACTCGAACGGGAAAAATCTTCACCGACCCTAACGACAACGAGCTTCTAAAAGTCGCTGATCTATACAAAGGTAAAATCAGTTTCTTGGCGCCTTTGTGGGCTGCAAACGTTGCACTCGCAATCGCTGCCCTCCTGGTGCTCATAAATTATCTTCCCGTCATTACTGCTCCAGCCATCACCCGTAAGATTGCCAGTGTTGCCGCTTCCGTCGGGATGCTGTTACTTCTGGGAGGCATAATACTTCAGCAAGTCACCTCAGAGGTCATGCACGTTGTCGCACAACTCACCCTTGGTACCACCGAGGCCCATTCCGGCTGCGGTAATATTGTATTCGGGTGGGTGGGGTTTGTCTGCTCCGTTTTAGCGATGGTGGATTTGTTAGCGGACGTGGCGGTACTGATGACAGCGGAGCGGGTGCAGTCTGAGGCTGAGGCGGCGCCGGCGAACGAGGAAAAGGCAACTGGGGACTGGGTAGATTCGACTGATGCCAGAGTGTTTACAAATGCGGAGTCACCGCTCAGCAATGTGGGCAGGAGTCATGTACAACTGGGGCTTGAGACGCAGCCCATCGATGCGGGGCCGGTGCCGGGTGGTGGCGGCTCTGGAAAAGAACGGTTCACTGTGGATTCAGCACTGGGGCCACCACCTGCAGCGCCGCAGGGTAAGGGCGATTGGAAGAAGGATGTTGCAATTACGGGGGCCACTGTGGCTGGAGATCTTGCGCGGGGGATGCTTGATGTGGACCAGCTGTCCGGTGGAGTTGATTGGAAGCAGGCAGGGGTAACTTTGGTGCTTACTCTATTGCGGAAGGAACTTATGAACCGCGGGCGAAGGTAGGATAGTGATTTGGACCTGATCCATAGGGTGTGGCTGTTTTTTGTCTGTTTTCGTGAGAATGGAATATTCATCTTCACGGTATCACTTTTCAAGATTCTCGTTGCCTGCCTAGGACATCAATAGTCGTGCTCTCCAGAAGATGATCAACATATTTTTCCTGACGTTTATTTATAGTGTGGCTCAGTTTTCTCAAATCATGATCAAGCTAGATGTGAATCTACCTCGCTACATCGAATGCCGTATTGATAATACCCTGTATTTAGTGGCATGTTACCCGGCCGCCTCGCTTCGCGGCCTACCCCGCCTAAACTCGCGACGGTTGCCATCGCCTTGCGCCCTATTTCTTGCCTTGACCTGAGTCTTGTCCTCAGTCTTGTCCTCTGTCTCGCCATCGGTCTGCTGTTCGCCGCTTGCCACTTGCCGCTCGTCGCCACTCGCCATTTTGCCCATCTCCTATCATCCAGCCGCTACCTGGAGCCGTGTTCTGGTAACTGAGAACTCTCCTACCCAACAGACTTTTCGTATAAATACAATTGCTAACGAAATCCTCAGCTACCCAGTTTTCCCTCTCCCTTCCAACGATCCCCCATCAATCCGCTCGCATTGATCTTCCCCATCGCGTGCGTGCCTGTTGGGCAGGAACTTAATCAGTTGGCATGAAATGATCTTGACGTCATTGTTCATTTGACAATTACTAGACCGGGAAGACCATCAAAGGCTAGCGCTGCAAATGCTAAGAATCTACCCCGCTTCGACCAGTCCCCGCCGCCCCGTTCTTCTTCTTCATCTTGTACTCTATCACCTGCACCGAGTTCCCACATATATACCGCGTAGCACCTACGCTATGTTGGTGGTGCCCGTACAGAACGCAGACGCGGGAGCATGTCTTCGCTGAAAGCCCAACTGGGAAGGAAGCCGGGAGGGGGAAGGACCGGTACAAGATCCAGGACCCCCTCGACACAAGGTGCAGCCAGCCGGTACTGGACTTCGGATGTGGGAAGGCTGGTCTCGGCTGAGGAGCAAGAAGTGCAGGGAGCAGGAGCGGAGGGTGGAGGCTGAGGAGCTGGGTGTGGGGTGAGGAACTATCACTGTTTCTTCCTACGCCCTCCAGCTCTGCTGTTACTGTCTCGTCGCCCCGCTTCGACCGGCCCCCGCCGCCCCCCTCGGGCAGGCTGGAGCACACACTTCGGTCCTCAGGCAGATGACAGTTCTATTGGAGGAGCCGGAGGGATTCGATACCGATACGATACAGGAGGACGAGGTAGCGGCCAAAACACCGGCCGAGACTCACCTCGCAGACGGATCACGACGAGACAGCGGAGTGTGCTGCCCTCGCCAGGGCACTGGAAGTGGCGGTCAGGCGGTAGACGACACCGGAGAGGGTTACTATCTTTACCGACGCCCAAGCTGCCATCAGGAAGTATACCGCGACACTACGGAGCCGAGGTCTGGTGGTGCCTGCGGCGGAGAAGCCAGACGCACGGCTGGGAAACAAAACCGTAGTAGTATTAAAGGCACGCCCGAGAAGAAATCCGTACTGGCGATGGGGAATTAGGACTTGTGCGTTTTTTGAGGATCTGTGATGGTTTAATCAGTGAAACTGAAGAGAAAGAAAAAAAAGAGACCAACAAAATATTCTTCGTTGTGCAGGTTTCCTCCTCACTAAGACGCTTCCTATCCATCTCCAGGTGATCATCCGTGCCACAACCGCGATCCCCTGTACGGACTAGCATCTTGGCAGACACAACACGATGGGTGCTAAGACATATCGTTGCTCCGCTGACTGCTTGTCACCAATCTATCTACTCGCCATTCTCCGTACTCCCACTGGCGTCTTCACCGCCATCCCCCTCATCGGCAATGTGGTCGTTGTGTCTTACTCGCCAGAGCGGCACGTCACGGGGTCAAGAGCAGCATCGCGACGGTGGATGCGACACGAAATGATCCACCGAGCGGTCAGACAAGCGTCGAGCGAGCCACTGTGCGACCTGGGTGAGCCGTCGACCAAGCCCCAGGGCACGCGTCGAAAACCCCCCCCGGGGAGTGATACAAGTGCGCAGTCGGGCAAGCCGCTGGACACGCATCGAGTCTTGGGGCTGTCCCAACGGACAGACATGCACGGTGGGCGGGTGGAGTGTCGTGCGCCCGCGGAAGTGGAGGAGTGCCAGGACGGCGGGCAGGTGTGTACGGGGCACCGCAGGGATGTCCGAGCGAGGGCCGTTCTCATGCCTGTCTATTCCTCGTTTTGATTGATAGTAAGCATCCAGTATGACGTACAGCACGAGCGAACGAGTGAATTCCAATGATCCCATCCCATTGCCACCGAGTGTCAGCGGCCTTGCTCCAAACGACATCACCACCTCCTACAACCAACAGATGTAACCCCATTCCCCATCCCACCCATCTTCTCCACTCGCTTCTCCTCTCCTCTCAACAACTCAGATTATCCCTAAAGCACTCCAATTTGTCCGCCACGGGTTGTGTGTTCCCCTCATCAGCCAATATACTCGTCAATCTCCTCATCGATATCTTAGTCGTCGCGTCTTACTCACTATCGTGCTCGCCGCCGGCGTTCTCACTGTCGTCCTCAAGGCTACCCTCCATTGCACAAAATATGCCCAGGAGCGGGGGGGCCGGTCGAAGCGGGGCAGACCCAGCGAGTGGAAATGATACAGTGGGTGATGAATCACCGGTGAGAAGTTAGCAATAGTCCTTATAACCAACGGATTGTTTATACCTAGGTCAGAAGTCCCTTGCAGCACTATCCTTTGTCATGCACAGTTTTGTGGACACTCGGTTCACGGTTGATGGCTTTTCGCGGTTTTTCGTCATGGTTCTGTGGTTATGCAGATTGTGGGGTGTTAGCCGGGTAAAGTGTATAGGACGTTACCCCCTTTTTTCTCTGCACCGTTGCCAGTCGCCATCCTGCTCGTCATCTATCTACATACTCGCCATTCTACTCTCCGTCCTACTAGCCGTAATTCTCGCCATCATACTCGCCGCCGGCGTCCTGATAGCCATTGGTCGTCGCGTCTTACTCGCCATCTTACTCGTTGTGTTTTACACACCATGTCACTCGTCGCGAAGCCTTCCGTCGCATCCGCATTCAAGGATGCAATGGTTCCAGACGTATTAACTCAATCCTGTTCTATTCATTACATCGAATGTACATCTATATACGCTACCTCACATAGAGCATCCTTCTTTTCTGTAAGGGGATTTTCTCCTTCTTCTCTTTCGGTGTTATCGGTGTTTGGTACGTGCTGCCACGGCTTCATCGTGGGCTCGGGTGGTTTGACTACACTTCAGCCTACCCCTACCCGGAAAGTTGCAGTCCGCTGTATCAAGCTGGATGGCTAACTGGAAAACTAGTTGCTTCATGTGTGTATCCTTGCAACGCAACAACCATGGCTTACGGAAAACACAGTGTTGGATATAGGGATCGATAAAAATGAAGATAGCTATGGAGGTTTGCACGTATGTTCAGCATGGGGCGATCCACTCCCGAAAAGAAACCGGGAATGCCAGTCCGTTGTACCTCCGGAGGTGTTCTTGCGCGCGCTTCGGCTGCCGTCGCACCGTCGCCACGTACCATCACTCCGGAGGTGCTGCCGCGCACGTCCACCGCTAGGTCTGGGTCCTGTACTTGTCATTGTCTCGTTGCCCCGCTTCGACCGGCCCCCGCCGCCCCCCCTTTCTTTTTACTATGCCGTGCTGACACCAGATAGGAACGCAAGCAAAAGATGGAGGGCGGGGGCGTTGAACGAGGGCTGCAGCTCGCGGCGCAAAAAGCAAAGACATGTAACCTCGTCTACCGCCGGGGAGCGATGCTCACTTCCAGCTTTAAAGCCCACAGAACTTCCGACTTCCGCGTGCAGCGCAACACATCGCATAGCTATTAAGCAGCTCAGGCCACCCGGAGAGGAGTGAGCTATTTGCCTTGATTCACCTCATCTTGTTGTCCCCTCCGTGTATCTGAGGCCATCGCACTCTCCCGCATCGAAGTTTGACACGTCATTCTTTCTCCCGGACCGGAAGGATGGAGGTACCGCGGTCTTTACAGTGGGCATTGTCTTGCCACCGGCTGCCCCCGGCGTCGTCGCCGTACTTGACAGTCTTCGCGCCCACGTTCGACATTCACACCAGCCACCTTGCTATGAACGCCTACCGTCTCGATCCATCACCCTTCGTTGCCTTCCACCCTCTCGGCGCGCACTATGGCCATAGCCCGTCGCACCCGCACACGTATCCGTCAGAGCACCTACCGCACGCCCAGCCGTCGGTCGAGCACATAGCACGGATGATGCAGCCGCCATCGCTTTCGGAAGAGTCGATCCACTCGGGGCACGACGGCGACTTCCACCAATTCCACCTAAAATGCAGTACGATGCAGCTGCACCACGGCGGCCTCATTCATTGCGGAGGCGCACCCTCACCCTTACATTCCCTTCCGTTTCCCCGGGATCCCGGCCCCCATAGCATGCCGCCCATGCCAACTACGACGTACCAGCTGTCGAGCATGTGTCTGCTGCCGAGACAGACGACAACAACGCCGACGGTGAAGACTGCCGTCAAACGGCCGTACCACGAGCTCACCACGTCGTCGTCAGCGTCAAAGCGGCGGAAGAGGACTATCAATAAGGGGGCTGGGATCATGACCCATGACGACAATCTGCTGCTCGAGCTCAGAGTACAGCAGAAGCTGCCCTGGAAGGTGGTCGCCCAGCACTTCGGCGAGTTGAACCGCGGCCAGTTCAAGGTGCCCACGCTGCAGATGCGCTACACTCGGCTCAAGAAGAGGTTTCCCGAGAAGGTAACCGAGAAGATCCAAGAAGTAGGTGCCGGTGTGGGAAATCGAGGACATGAGCCTCCTCCAACCATCTTTTTTTTTCCATGCTTACATTTCTTGCCTAGATACAATACCTGAAGAAGGCTGAAGTCTAGTTCGAGACGGAGAAGTGGGAGCTCAGGCAAATATCGGTGTTACTTTGGTTTTGTGGGGGGCAGCAGCCGGCAGAGATACGTGTGATGCCGTTGTTTTGCAAAGAGTCACTATGATTACTCTTATTTGTTTTTTTTTCCAACAAAAAGGCCTTCTCTCCTCATTCCTCCTTCGTCCGCCCCAAGAGTGAGTGAGTGTAGACTATGTGCATGTGTCTATATTCGATGAATGCAAAAGGGGCGGATAATCAAGAGATATCTAAACCATCCGGAAGCGTCGTCAAGGTCGACGACGAGGAGAAAACGCTGTACATCAGGATCATGGTCTGCATTTCTGATCCCTGCCGCTTGCTCAACCCCCGTGGACGAAGCAAAACTGCCAGCCCCCGCAAGTGGTTCTGCTTGTGGGGCCCATTATATTCTGATGTTTGAGCTCGGGCCTAATTATACTAGCATCCGTAGTTGCCTCTGGAGCCCAAACCACATCTTTTATCGCTAATTAATGTTGTGATTGGTTGACTCCATGCTGATCGCGTTGACTGGCTATTTCACCCACCAGTCACACCGGTGCGGACTCCGGTCTCCTCGCGTCCCGTCGACCCCAGGAATTCGCCTCCCAGTCAATGTGGTCGGAGCTGTGGCGAAGGATAAGGTTCAGCCGAACTCGAGACGAGGAGAAGGGACAGCGGAGAGGTGCCGGAAGAGGAAGAGAGGCAGGCGGTGAACGGGAACGGACTAGATCCAACAGTCGCATGCGATCAATGAGACTCTCTCTCCCCCCTCGAGCGCCACAGCATCAAGTTCATGATGCAAGCAAGGAAAGTTGAGTGACAGGTGGTGAGTGCGCCTCCGATCGGCAGAGCACTAATCCCGACTGGCAAGTACCCGGTGATACCTCAGCCAGGGAAGAAGAGAAGAGGCGAATCTCAATGTCTCCTCCCTTCCACCAGAGCTCACTCCCATACATTGCCACCGCCTGTACGCATGCCATCATGGGGGAGGGCGGGGGCCGGTCGAAGCGATCATCACCATCCGGCAATTGGCGGACAGGGTGCTACGCCCTTTCATCATCATTGCCCTCTGGAGGTCCCTCAGCGTGAGGTGGGAGTCTATCCAGATTCCTAGCCAGCGCGTCGCCTCCTTGTTGAACTGAATCTCCCTGCCACGAGAGCTGACTGGCTCTCCGGGATGATGATGATGATGATGATGATGATGCTTCATTGATCGCATGCGACTCTATCGGATCATGGCGATATTATATACAGTCCTGTCCTGTTCACCGTCCGCCACGACCTCTCGCAGTCCGCTGCCGGCCCATGGTAACTCACCCTGCCTTCCACCCCCCCGAAAAACAGCAGTAACGACAGACCCAAAGAAAAGACGCATCTCGACCTAAGGAAATGACGCACCACAAACAAACTTTCCTCCCCTACTCCTCCCCCTCCTTCCCCTTCCAGTTCCTCATCCTCCGCCTTCTCCTTACTTCCGCGCTCCCCTGCCTCTTCGCCCCCAGGTTTCGGCGGGACTGCTCTGGGTCCCCTGTGGTGGTGTGTAGGAAGTCCAGGATGGGTCGGGTGCATCGCTTGTCCGCCAGAAGATCTCGGATCTTGACGCGATTGTTCCCATTGCCGGTAGCTCTTCGGACTTCTGCCCACAGTGTTTTCTGCTGCGATTTCCATTGCAGCTCTACGGGATGATAGTTCATGACCGAAGTTTGAGCCCCAGCGGACCGAGTGACCATCATGATCTAATACCCCCACCCGCTACGCATCTATTTTACCTCTCACAACACACTGCAAACTTTGGAGGAGATCATGGGACGAGGACGACGATGATAGCAAGGACAGCGAGGACAGCGAGGGGGTTGAAGCGGGGTTACGAGACAATGACAAACGCAACGAGGGCGACGGCAAGGCAACACTTCGGTGGGTTCATCCCACTCTCTGCGTCTCTGGGGGGTGGCAGGGGTCGGTCGAAGCGGGACGAGACAATGACAGCGGGCTAGGGACGGGTGGAGCTAGTAGGCCGAAGGTGTTCCCAGTGTAACGCAGTAAAGGGAGGCATGGTGAGTATCGGTGTCACGGCTGGGTGGCTAGCTCCACAGTACCGCGAGGGTTCGGATACGAGGGGGTACCTGGGAAGACAACAGTAGAGACAGGAGGTTGAGTGAAGAAGGTAGAAAGAAACCACTGCGCGCACGGGCCCAAGCTGGGTGATGCAACAAAGTGTGACGGGACTGGGCTGGCTAGGCTCCAGGTAGCAGGCAAGGACAAGGACAACCGGCGAGCGGGCAGCGGGCTGCCTGAGTCTCCGAACCGGCTCGGGAGGTAGTCTTCCGTCCTTTCTCCTGGCGGCACTTCTGTATATAGAGGCAACTCGCTCTCACATAAACACTATCTTCACCCTATCTTCACCATATATTCCAACACCGTGAGCCCCCGCCATTCGTCGGCCCTCCCGGCCCCCGGAACCCCCCTGCGCGCCGGGCACCACCAGAAGGCACGGCTCCTCCGAGGGCATCCGTCAACCCGTTCTGGTGTCGTCTGACTTCTCAAAGCGATCTCCAGCGCTCGGGCGAGGGCGGCGTACACTGCGTCGTATGCCTCCTGGTTGTAGCCCATGTGGGTCTTGATATCCACCCAGGATTGCCCATTTCCATACCACCGAGTATCCAGCAGCTCCATCAAGTCGTGGGCCGTCCACGAACATTGTTAGCGAAAACGAAGAGGGCGAGGAAGGACAGCGAGGACGGCGGAGAGAGCAGGGACAATGAGGATGATGAGGACGACGAGGACGATGAGGGCAGCGAGGACGATGAGGACAGCGAGGACGACGAGAACAGCGAGGAAGACGAGGACAACAAGGACGAGGACAGCGAGGACGACGAGAACAGCGAGGAAGACGAGGACAGCGAGGACGAGGACAGCGAGGACGAGGACAGTGATGACAGCGAGGACGACGAGAACAGACAGTGAGGACGACGGAGACGGCAGGGACAACGAGGACGATGAGGACGACAAGGACGACAAGGACGACGAGGACTACGAGGGCAGCGAGGACGACGAGGACGACGAGGGCGACGAGGACGACGAGGACGACGAGGGCAGCAAGAACGACGAGGACGACGAGGACAGGGAGGACGACGAGGACAGCGAGGACGACGAGGGCAGCGAGGACGACGAGGACAGCGAGGACGACGAGGGCAGCGAGGACGACGAGGACAGCGAGGACGACGAGGGCAGCGAGGACGACGAGGACAGCGAGGACGACAAGGGCAGCGAGGACGACGAGGGCAGCGAGGACAACGAGGGCAGCGAGGATGACGAGGGCAGCGAGGACGACGAGGACAGCGAGGACGACGAGGGCAGCGAGGACAACGAGGACAGCGAGGACGACGAGGGCAGCGAGGACAACGAGGACAGCGAGGACGACGAGGGCAGCGAGGACGATGAGGGCAGCGAGGACGACGAGGACTGCGAGGATGACGAGAACAGCGAGGAAGACGAGGACACCGAGGACGAGGACAGCGAGGACGACGAGAACAGCGAGGAAGACGAGGACAGCGAGGACGAGGACAGCGAGGACGACGAGAACAGCGAGGAAGACGAGGACAGCGAGGACGAGGACAGCGAGGACAAGGTCAGTGATGACAGCGAGGACGACGGAGACGGCAGGGACGACAAGGACGACAAGGACGACAAGGACAACGAGGACAACGAGGACAACGAGGGCAGCGAGGACGACGAGGACAGCGAGGACGACAAGAACAGCGAGGAAGACGAGGACAGCGAGGACGAGGACAGCGAGGACGACGAGAACAGACAGTGAGGACGACGGAGACGGCAGGGACGACAAGGACGACGAGGACGACGAGGACGACGAGGACGACGAGGACGATGAGGGCAGCGAGGATGACGAGGATGACGAGGACGACGAGGACGACGAGGACGACGAGGACGACGAGGACGACGAGGGCAGCGAGAACGACGAGGACGACGAGGAGAGTGAGGACGACGAGGACAGCGAGGACGACGAGGGCAGCGAGGACGATGAAGACAGCGAGGATGACGAGGGCAGCGAGGACGACGAGGACAGCGAGGACGACGAGGGCAGCGAGGACGACCAGGACAGCGAGGACGACAAGGGCAGCGAGGACGACGAGGACAGCGAGGAAGACGAGGGCAGCGAGGACGACGAGGATAGCGAGGACGACGAGGACAGCGAGGACGACGAGGGCAGCGAGGACGACGAGGACCGCGAGGACGACGAGGGCAGCGAGGACGACGAGGACAGCGAGGACGACGAGGGCAACGAGGACAACGAGGACAGCGAGGACGACGATGGCAGCGAGGACGATGAGGGCAGTGAGGACGACGAGGACAGCGAGGACGACGAGAACAGACAGCGAGGACGACGGAGACAGCAGGGACGACGAGGTCGACCAGGACGACGAGGACGACGAGGGCAGCGAGAACGACGAGGACGACGAGGACAGCGAGGAAATCGGAGACAGTGAGGACGGCGAGGATCTGCTGTTACTGTTTCGTCGCCCCGCTTCGACTGGCCCCCGCCGCGACGAGGGCAGCGAAGACGACGGGGGCGGGGGTGATGGGAACGGCGGGGGAGACGGGGGCGGGAGGTCAACAACGGACTAAGGAGACGTGGAGTAGGGATGTCAACTTGGCGGTCATAATACTGAGCAACAGGCCATCCACATGACAGCGGATAATGAGGGTGGGCGGAGCCTCAAGGTAAGGGGGAAGTAAGGACTCGAGTGGAGAGACGAGGGGGACTCACCGCCAGGGGGCCGGTCGAAGCGGGGCGACAAGACAGTAAAAGAATCTGTTTTCAAGGGAAGACACCAAACTCAACCCGACCGACCGCGATGCTGCTGCCTTGACAAAGGCGACGAAGCCTGTCTTCAAGGTACGTACTCCAGTGGTGCTCCACTGCTGTTCCGGGAGAAGTTCAAAGGGGGGCGGGGGCTGGGCAAAGCGACAAAAGGAAGTCCACCACTTCTTTTGTCCTTCCTTTGTAATATCTTGGGACAAGCCTGGGGCAGAGGGCGAAGGAGAACCTGCAACGTGCCGCCTTCGCGCGGACGGACGGAAAGGATATTTGTACGCGTGCATCCGGCTCTGTCTCAATTTCCAAAATCAAACCAACACCAAGTATCTTTTTTTCGTGACCTTAACCCAATATCATTTTTTTTGTCGCCAGGATACCACAGCAACGGGTGATAACTAATGATGCGCACAAAAAGCAGCACGGCAAGCTGTACTCCGAAGCGAGTAGTATGTGCAACAAAGAAGGAATCTGCCGTGTGGAACAAAAGAAAGAAATATGTATATACATAAGGAAGAAAAGAAAAGAAAGTAAAAAAAAAACCAATCAAAGCATGCCACCCATACACCATGAAGCTGTACACGTTCTTTAGGTGAGACCGAAAGGAAAGCAGCGAAAAGCACTGTGCAGCCCAACCCCAGATGAAAAGCCCTCTTTTAGTGCAAAAGGAAAAAGTAAACCAACAAAACAGATCGAGAACATTGATTCTCGAAAGCAGCCCGGGTGTGTATATATGCATCGTCGAGGGGTAGTAAGAAAAGGGAAAGAAAGAAAGTGGGGGAAAAAAGACAGGTCATCGTGGTCGATGTGGCGAGGAGGGTCTCTAGCAGAATGAACCGCGGTGCGCATGCTGGTCTCCTCTTGCTTAATTATACGCATGGCACACCCAATAACCATTCATAGCCCAACTCCTGAAGCGGGGCGACGCGACAGTAACTGCAGACCTGTGACTGCATTTGCGGATCGCCGGAAGAGACGTCGTACGAAGACAGATAGGGCGTCGACGGCTGGGGCGCCCAGCCAAAGTGGTCCACTGAGGTCTGACTGGACACGGACGAGCACGACGAGAGGCTGAGGGGGTGTTGGGCCGTCACCAGGTCGGGACTCTGAGGGTGCGAGGAGATCGGTCGCGAGGCATCATCGTAGTAGGGAGAGGTGGTCGGCGGGGTCGTAGGCATGATGCTCTGGGTCCCTGCATCATCAGGGCGCTGTCCCCGCTGCTGCTGCTGTTGTAGCCGTCGAACTGCCTTCTTCCGTTGGTTCCTCGCCAGCATCGGATTTCTGGGCCTGGCCGAAGACATGACATCCTCTTCGGTCTTCATCTCCGAGTCGGGTCCCTTGTTGTCCAAGAGCTGATGTTCGCGCTCGGTATGCTTATCCAATGTGCTTTTGCGACAAAAGCTAGAGAACGATCCAGTCAGACTTCTTTCGACTATTGGGGGTTGGCTTTAATTTTTCGTTCAAGTATTTCTTCCCACATCCGCGGGCATGACACTGATGCGGGCGCGCGTTGGTGCGGCTGCGTCGGTGTCGCGCCAAGCTCGAAGACTGCCGTAAAGGTTAGCCTGCGACTCGGCGGCAAATGGGAATTGAGTTTTCTTGAGTTCTAACTTACATCTGAGAAGTGTTTCTCGCAGCCAATATATTCGCACCGGAAAGGCTTCTCGCCGGTATGTGTTCGGATGTGCACAGTTAGGGCGCTCCTCTGGATGAAGGCCTTGCCGCAAGAGTTGTAGTGGCAGCCATAGTTCTTCTCACCTATGTGGATGCGGTAAAGGCGCACCAAATCTGACTTGCGGGAGAAACCCTGCACTCCGCACATTAGGCTTCCGCTATTGGGTCGGTTCCAGGGTCGGTTCCAGCGGGCTGCACAGCAACCACAGCACCCGCATTTTGGGGACACACCTTTGCACAATCAAGCCAAGGACACGGGAATCGACACATTTTTTTTTGGTGGAGAGGTTGCTGCTGTTGGAGAAGAGTGGGGCGGAGGTCGTAGGTTCGTCGGCACTTGTGATGGGAAGCAACGATGTTGGATGAAGATCAGAGCAGGAGTTGTGTTGACGATGGTTGCAGGAGTGCAGCTGACGGGTAGTGGGGGGGGGGGGATCCAGGG
>Ga0307516_10001519_pt1 | contig 31943 bp, 34 predicted proteins | sample 19_EM_MG_FD_203310 | JGI IMG/M metagenome (GOLD analysis project Ga0307516, IMG submission 203310) | Populus trichocarpa ectomycorrhiza microbial communities from riparian zone in the Pacific Northwest, United States - 19_EM | ecosystem: Host-associated > Plants > Roots > Unclassified | place...
GAGTCTAGCTATGCGGCTCTCCCTTTGGCCCTCCTGGCCTGCTCAATAGCTATCTTACACACCACCATCTCCACCACCCTCCATCTCCATCAACTCCTCCGCTCCTTCCGCTCCCTCCTCCTGCTCTTCTGCAGTGCCACTGCTTGCCTGCTCCCACTCCTCTTCTCTTGCTTTCCTTCCGACATCGGTCGACTCCAGGAACTCAAGAATCGCCTCGGTGCAGCGTTCATCTGCGATGAGATCGGCTGTACGAAACCGATCCCTACCGCGCTTCGTCTGTGCTCGCACTGCCTTCCAGAGGATCTTCTGCTGCTTCTTCCAGGTGGTGCAAACCTTGAACAAATGCTCACGGGTCTGAGTCACTCTAGGCTTACAGCACCACCAGCAGATATCGTCTTCCCTGCGGCCAATCCACTTCAGGTATTGACCAGTAAGCGCATGGCCTGTCTTCAGCTGGTAGTACCGAGATGCTATGGTCTTCCTTGTCTTTGCTGGTCCTGGATCAGGGCGGTTTTGTCGCCATGGACGGCACTTGACATTGTAGGCGGGATTGGTTACACGTGTGTAGGCCCAATTCTTCGCTTCCTCCCATTTCTTCTCTGCTATCTGCCTTGAGAGATGCGCTAGGGGGGCGGGAGGCATACGTCTTGATCGGTTGTCTATTGTGAGCCATTCCACACCACGTTCATATGGCTTGTCGGCTGCAATCTTTGCCCATTGATCGGCAACTTCGTTCCCAGCAATTTCCTCGTGGGCTGGACACCAATGAATCTCCACTGGGCAGTCAATTTCTGCCAGAATACGTCTCGCCTGCAGGGCAAAGATCTGTCCAGGGCCAACTTCCGGCATCTGCATCCGCTTAATTGCTGCCTGTGCATCCGTAAAAATGGTGATTTTCGGTATCCGGTTTTGTCTGCGCTGATCCCGGCCGATACGTAGTGCTCTGACAATAGCCGCACACTCTGCATCGTATGCCTCTTGATTGTATCCCAAGTGGACCTTCTGACCTTTCCACACTCCACCCCCTCTTATCCACACAACTGCATAGCCACAGGCACCATCTTCGGTCCGTGATCCATCCGTCCACAGGGTGAATCCATCTCTGGGAGTATCTGCCACTTCTTTGGCTATCTTCCGGTCGTTGACGGCAATCTTCGCCCGGAGCACTTCCTCCTCACAGACAACAGTGCGTTCATAGTTACTGGCTCCTTCCAGTCCGAGCCAAGTAGTTAGTCGCCTCCCGAGCTCACTTCTTTCTCCAATAATCTCTCCAACACCATCACCCTGAGGTAGAGATGCAAGTCGAAGAGCAAACCGTCGACTCCTGTTGTTGAGTAGTGATGTTGCACATCTCAATCCAGATTCCAGCATCAATTCACCCTGATTTGTAGACCGGAAGCAACCAGTTGCTGCACGTGCTTGTTGGTTCACCAGCTTCTGCAAGTCTGCTGCTTTTCCAACAGAACCATAGACTTCTTCTCCTTTCCACCAGAGTTCTGATCCATAGAGTGCCACTGCCTGGACGCAAGCTACCTGAGTACGTCTGACGCTGTCTGGTACCAGACCCATCTTTCCTGCGTGTCTTCGGAGTCGTGCCTGGGCATTTCGTGCACTCTTTAACATTGCGTGGTGGTGCTGGCGAAAGGAGAGCGCTGAGTCGATCCACATTCCAAGCCACTTCGTTGCTGATTTGTTGAAGTTGACGATTGCTGAGCCCACCTGGACTGAGTGGTCGGTCTGCCATATTTTCCTCTTGCGAGATAGCCATATCGCTTGTGTCTTCTGGGCGCCGATCGGGGGCACCGTGCTGCAGCGACGCCAGTGCGGGGCGCGCATCTGCCGAGTCGGCTGGTCCCGCGAGTCTGGATGATCCCAGTGAATAAAATTCCGAAAGCGGTGCATCCCTTCGTTGGTCTCCCGAGATATTGTAACAGGAATCAACCGGAGTTTTTTACTTTGTTTTTTTTCTCCAGCTTTAATTGCTCCACCAAAACGCCAGTTTTGATCTGATTCCTGGGCCAACCATCGTTAGCATCCCCAACGCACTTCCCCAGCCGTATGAACTCGCCCACGTTTCATTATTGTCCTCTGAAATTCCCGTCGCCCAGTGGCTCTTCGCCAGAAAGACGCTTCAAACCGGGCCGGTTTAGCCCGATTCATTCGGTCGAGCACTCATCGGAATCCACAAGACGCGATAGCTCGAACCATGTGACCGGCTCTAGGCTTGTTATCGTCGCTTGAAACCCCCATTCTCACCCACCAAGGGTCCTCCTCCGCGCGATAGCCTGTTGTTCTCAGCCGACTCTTGTCCCTTCCTTTCAGCCACACCCGAAATAGAGAAACAAAGTGATGGTAGTCGAGGGAGCGAGGGCAACACGGCTAGAAGTTCCTTCATGTGAAGCGTTGAGAGCGCTGCTGGATGTTGGAAGTGTGGAGGATGTTTGGGTGCCAACAGCACCATTACCACTGCCTAGCGGCGGACTGAATAGAGGGTGGGAAACGGAATGGATAGAGGGTGTAAAAATTATCAGCACCGTCTGGGGGTGGGACATCAATTTTGTTTCGCGTCTGTGAGCCTGTTGCTTGCGAGATTGCTGCTGGTCTTGCTGGTCTTGCTCCTTTTGCCGCATCTCTGCTTCCAGCGGTCGTCGGTGGCGCGATCATTTTTGTTGCGATAGGAGCAACCTTTCGACTGCTATCTACCCCGACCTCCCCTCCTTGTCCACCACCACGGCCATGGCCACGGCCACGGGGGTAACGGCCTCAGTGGTTCGTGGTCGTGGTGGTGGACAAGCTATCTACATTATTTTTCCGCACGGCAGCGTAGCCACATGCACCGTCTTCAGTGCATGGTCCGTCCGTCCATCTCCACACACAACAGAGCCCCTCACCGGGATTGCGGGAATCGCGACTGGTTGCTATCGCGAAGCTGCTGCCTAGAATGCGGCACTGCGTCGGTACCGTATCGCAGACAGCGGCGTGTACCAACAAAAAGCAAGCACGGGAATCGTCGCAACCGCTGGCCGCACGTGTCGCAGCGAGGCCGCGAGTGTTCAAGCCAGTAGATACATACATATGAGATAGCGCGATCGCTAGCCGTACATACATACTGGCAAAGGGCGCGCATGTGCGTTGGCGAAGGCAGATCTCAGCCCTATGCGAGACGCCGACCGGGGGGTACATATGTACCGCATTCAGACAGAGCATGCGTCCGGTCCGTCTGGCGGGCGCCGCTTCGATGTGATTCAGAAATTCCGAAATAGTCATTGTCATTCGAATTTTGAGCTCGAGCCGAAGTTTGCATAGGAGACAGGTGAATAGAATTCCGAAAGCGGTGGATAAAGGTAGTACGAGTACAAAGGGCAAAGGGCAATGGGCATGGTAATTTTTCTACTTTGTAATTTTTGGGTGGGTGCGGCTCAGTAACACGTGCACACGCCCAGCCGTTTACCCAACCAAGACTCCGGATTGATCCGGCCCCCCCTCGGCCAAGCCATCGCCAGCATCCCCCAGCAGCGCTTTTCCAGCCGTGGCAACCCGCCCACGTTTCGCTATCATCCGCTGAAACCCCACTTATACAGTTGCTCTTAACCACAACCACCCTTCCAACTGGGCAAATTTCGTCGGATCGAGCACTAATCGGAATCCGTAAGACGCGATCACTCTAGCCATGTGACCAGCTCCAGGTTCCGTTATTGTCACTTGAAAACCCCCCTTCTCACATAACTTAGGATACCCTCCATGCAATACCCGGTTGTTTTCAACCAACGCTTGTCCTCTCCTTATAGCAATTGTAGCTCTCAATGGCAGCCATGCCCTAAACGGAGGAAACAAACCGACAGCAGCCAGGGCAGTGAAGGCAACGCGGCCGGAGGCGCGCTTATATGAAGCGCTGAGACCGCTGCCGGATGTTGAAAGTGTAGAGGATTTTTGGATGGCGAAAGAACCGCGACCACCAGCGGCTGTACATCACAAGTTTGAAGTGTGATGGAACAATTTAACGAGAGAGAGAGGGGGGGTGCTCCGAGGAAGAATAGGGAGCGGACTGGAGAGAGGGTAAGGAGAATGTCTTTACGAGGCCGGTGAAGGTAGATCCCTGAGCGGGTAACCTTTCTTTAACTACTAGCGGGGAATAGCTGTTAGTAGGAAGACCAACAAGCAAACAACTATCTACACCTGCCGTTGACCGAGCGCGGGCTGGTACGTACTACGGCTATGCGCCGCCCTCGCCCGCGCACTGGAGGACGACCCCGGAACGGGTCACAATCTTCACGGACGCCCAAGCGGCCATCAAACGGATGGCTTCGGAGGAGCCTGGCCCCGACCAGAAGTACGCGCTCCAGGCCCGGAAGTATATTGCCACCCTGCGGCGATCCGGACCGGACATCACCATCGAAATCCGCTGGTGCCCGGCGCACAAGGGCGTGACAGGCAACGAGAAGGCAGACGAGTGGGCCAAGCTCGCGGCGGAAGAGCCAGACGCGCGTGGGGTGGAATGGCTGGCATATTCGGACCGAGCGGAGGCACGCTCGATGCCGCTCCCCAGATCTCTCTCCAACATCAAGCGGGAGATCTCCGAGAAAAAATGGGCAGAGGCACGGCGGTAGGCTGGAGGCCGAACCTCCAAGGAGAAATACAGGATGCCAAAGAACCTCAAACCCGACAGCGCGGTCGCTGGAAGTACTAAGAGGCTTGCCTCTAGGTTCTACCAGCTGAAGATGGGGCACGCTCGCACCGGACAGTACCTGCACTGGGCGAAGGTTCGCCCCTCCGCACAGTGCTGGTGGTGCAAATGCCCCTCACAAACAAGAGACCACCTCTTCAAGGTGTGTCCGGAATGGAAGGCGCAACAGAAGATTCTGTGGGCCGAGGCGCAGTAGGAGACAGGGAGGTGGAAGATCCGGTGGAAGACCCAGGATCTTCTCGCCGACCCCAGGTGTAGTCAGGCAGTATTGGATTTCCTTTCATCTACGGACGTGGGGAAGATAGTGCCGGCTGTGGAAGAAGAGGACGACGTGGGGAGCGAGGCGTCGGAATGGGAGCTCCGGGAGAGGCAGGAGCGCGAAGAGGAGAGGAGGGCGGAGGAACTCGGCGCGGAGGACGAGTTGGCTGTTGGGGAGGAACCTCCGCTGTTCCTACCCACCCCCTCGTTCATGGCGTCGCCATGATGGCGACGGCAAGAGAGGATTAAGGGGTCGGGTCACGCTTTCCTTTTTCCTTTTTCCTTTGCCATTTTCCTTGGTACGAGTCATCTTTTCTCTGGGACAGGCCTGGGCGGAGGGCAAAGGGGGAGCTTGCAACGAGCCGCCTTGCGCGGACTGCGGACGGGAAACCTGGGTAAAATGTACGCCGCCATGATCTATTCGCATGCGAGTATGAATAAACAAAAAAAAAACTGGTACCGCTATGCAGCCACTTTACCGAAGTTTCTTCCGTAGAGGTAATTCTCAACGAAGGATAGAGTCGAGCTATTTGTACCGCAGTTAACTATTGCAGATACTTTAAACGACGCCGTAAGAAGGCTATTTCACAAATCAAAAGAGGGCGATCTCCACGGAAATCAGTATGCAGCTACAATGTTTAGAACAGCAATGCGCAGGTCCATCTTTTTCTGGCAATTTTACAGAATTGACAGCCTGGGGAAGGTGAGCATTAAACAAAGAAAAGGTGTGGGCCGCTGTCTCAACACTATGATGGGGGGCCATAGTGGTGGTCGTCATCAAGGATGGCAGGCCTCTGATCTTGTTTGCAACCCTGAAAATATTCCTATCCCTGCTATGTACTGCCGATTCCGCCCGTCTCTGTTCTCTGTTTGGCGTTCGCTCGCCCAGTGTACTTCCGCCTCTGTTGCCTGTTCGGCGTTCGCTTCTTCAGCGTTCGTCCGTTCCTCTGTTCTTCGTTCTCTTCGCTTGTTTCACGCCTATCCCTTGTCGGGTTGCTACTTGAAGTCCCGCCACGCCCGCCGATACACACTGGCGACAGCGTTGACTATTGCCGTGTCTGTGCGCCGTGCTGCCTCGATGATCTCCTTCTTGAAACGGAGGAGCATTGCCGCAGACGCTCCAGGCCGAGCCGACGTCGACAGCCTACCGCAGCTGGAGACCTTGAAGCATTCCGTCCGCACACAGGCCAGAGCCACCTTACAAAGCGCGATGTCGACGAATGCCGCAACACTGGTCGCCACCGCCGGGTTGATCTGCGGCGCCCCAGCTGCCCGCTCAAACACGCTTGCCCTCTCGTCCCAAGGGATGGCGTTCCTGATGGGCTCCAGTCGGTCAGCCTTTCTCTCCGCATTGCCGCTCTGGCCCACCCGCTTGAAGTGCGGGACCGTCTGCGGGGGTGCCGCTGTTGCTGTCACCCACTGCGCCCAGTTTTGGCTGGTGAGGCTGCTGTCGTGCCTCCGCCACGGTGGGCCCGGGGGTTACCCCCCCCCCCCCCCCCCCCCCCACTGCGGCCCGGCGCTGCTTCTCCCCCCACCACTTCTCAAGAGCCTTCATTCCAGCCTGGTGCGCCTTCCACCGCACTGCCGCGTAGCTCTCGATGCCCTCTCCACTCTCGTCTCAAAGCGGCGCCGCCGCGCTCCCGTACGTAGACCCTGCCTTCCTCGTCGTCGAAATCCGCCTCCTCCCACCTCTCCTGTGCCACCGCCTTATCTGCTGCCTTCTTCTCCGCCGCCTTCTTCTCTACCGCCACCGTCTCTGGGCGCTCGAGGATCGACCGAACTGGTGCTGAGGGTCTTGGCAGTACTCAGTGCAGGTTGCGACGTTGTGTCGTCTGCTTGCCCTTTTCCTGCCGCATCGTCGTCGGCGCGCTGTCCCCCGCCGCGCCTGGCTCTGGAGCGTCGCCTTCCCGCTCCACGCCCTCCATATCGCTCCAATCCTCGATTCTGTCGGACATTGGTCGCTTCGCCGGCATTGGCGCTGTCAAGGTCCCGTCCTCCGTTTCCTCTGCCGCTCTGGTGCTGGCCGCCGCAGCCGCCCTCTTCTCACCTACCTCAGCCGCCTTCCTTGCACGCTCGCGCCTCACCTCCTCCAACTCTTTCTTAGCCTTGGCCGCGGTGGCAGCCCGTTCGACCCGTGTGGCTGCACGCGCAACGGTCTGTGTCAGCCGTGGTGGGCTGGACTCTGCCTGGTGCTCCTGCTCACACTGTGGTGTCGCGTCACCTTCGGGAAGCGTAGCGCACGGCGCTGCTCTGAGGGGGCAATTCGATCCGTGCCACCGCCGCGGCTCGCTGCGCCATTCCATCCACCGCCTTCTTCACCTCCCCTATCTCCCTCCTGCGGTCATCCATCTTCTGCCGCAAGCGTCTCCTACTGCTCCACATCCCAGTGCCCCTTCATCGTCAGCTCTTTGCTCATAACATCCACCGCATCGATTTTTTCCCCGAGCCTCCGCTGCGATTGCCAGGGCGGCAGAGTTCGCGTTCAGCCTCAACTCCAGAGCGGCGACCGTTGCCAGAACCTCAGTCAGGTTTGACCAAGTGTGGTCCCCTCGGAGCGGCCGCCACTATTGCTCAGCGCCTCTTCTTTCCCTGGTGGGAGTCACCGGTCGCGCCACCGGGGTTCTCTTCTGGCTCGGCGTGGGTGTGCCGAACCGCGAGGGTGTCGCCGATAGGCTCCCCAGCTCGCTGCACTCATTTTCCTTGGCCGCCTCTTCCGCCCAGTCGTCCTCTGCTCTGCTTTTCATTCCGTCATTCCGCCATAGTCACTGCCCAATCAGCCAACGTCTATTTCCTCCTCCGCCCCCTTGCTGCCCTCCACTCCGGTCCCCTCCTCCAATGTATCGGCAGATTTCAGGGTACTCTCTCTTGGGACAGGCCTGGGCGGAGCCGCGGAGGGCAAAGGGGAGCTTGCAACGTGCCGCCACCGCGCGGATTGCGGACAGGAAAATTGGGCAAAATCTACGCCGCCATGATCTATATAGGTCGCATGCGAGTATGGATAAATAAATATATAAAAAAAACCTGTTGTGGGCTGATTGCCACCGCCGAGTGAGAGCGCGCGAGTGCTCCCCTCATGACTGGCCTTCCGGACGTGCTGAAGATGTTGTCGCCGCTGTTGTCATCGTTGCCATGCCGGAAGAACTCTTGCGTGGTCCGATCCCTCCCAGTGCCGAGCGCGGCGCGTCTGGAAGCCGGTTTTCCGGTTCCCTTCCCCTTTTCCTCCGGCTCCTCCATCTCGCTCTCCGGCCAGCTCGCTCTCCCCATCTCCCATTTCCACCTTTCGGCGTGCCTCCTGATCGCCCAGAGTTCCATCAATAGGGAGCCCTCGTCGCGCTCGATGTTAGCTGACCACCGAGGGTGCTTCGATCGATCTGGCCGGTTCACCAAACATCGTGATGTTGGTGAAGCTTAAGTCGGACGGGTTATTGGTGTGTGCGCGTTAAAGTCTTGGCGTTTTAAACGATATGGTTTTAGGCGTTGGAGGTAGACTAGACTAGAGCTCACGTTATATGCGGCTGAAGACTCGCGAGCCAGTAGATAGAGCGATGTAGGCCATCCCCGCACCTTTCGCTAGATAGCATCACAAAACACGGCAAGGTCAATCCCCGAACATGGACCCTGTCTCTGTCTCAACATCGGTCGCTGGCCTGGCACTGGCCGCCGCCAAAGTCGCCGGCATCCTCTCCGACTTCCGCGATGCACCAACCGTGGCTGGCGACTTACGGTCTGAAGTTCAGGCGATGCATCTCATCTTTGAGCAGCTGCGCAACTTCGTTCACCGCTTCACCGACCATGACAAACAGTGCATGTCCCGCATCGGCATCGACGGCCTGGTCACCATCCTGACCGGCTGTGTGACTACGTTCTCGGAGATCGATGGCCTATTGGAGAATTGCGACCGTAAGCGACCACCGCTCAGCCTGTGGGATCGGGCTAAGTGGGCGACCAAAACGAACGACATCACGAGGGTGGTGGGAAAGCTGCAGAGCTATAAGAACTCACTGACTCTACTATTCGTGATGTTGGTTCCCAGCATGGCCCCTCCAGATTGAACGGACAAACGATGGTCGCTGACGCCGCAAGATAGCACAACAACGGAGGAAGCCGATCAGAGAGCGGAGCGATTGGAGACGCTCGCACAAAACACGGAGCGTTTCCAGGCGCTTGTACAGCAGATGCTGCTGGATCCAGACCTTTCCCAGCGGATGCTGTCTTTCGCATCTCAGTCCGTCATCCAACACATCCCTTCCACTAAGGCCAGCGATAGCCATACCTCCACGGTATCAGACCGTCCCATGCCCACCGTCACGCATCCTGTCACTTCTAGCAGTGGCAGCAGTTCCTCCATCTTCACGACATCATCCCAGCTGTCCCGTCGAAGCTTTCTACGCTCCATCGACAAAACCCTAGCCAAAACCCGAGTGTACAGAAATGTAGGAAGAAATGCGTCGATGGATTCCTTCAACACCAGCGACACCGGGCATTCCCACTGGTCACAGCTTAGCGGATTGAGCCTCGGTGAAATCTCGAACGTGTCAATCATCTACCTACCCGTACACATTGCCGCGCTGAACAACGGGCAAGTGTATCAGCAGGTCATGGGGAGAAGGGCGGATGGAAAGGTTAGAAGTGGGACCCTATCGTTACCGCGATGGCGAAGCCTTCGACAGCGAAGTATCAAAGTCGCCGCTGATCTACGCCATCGATTACTCTCAGTCGCCGAGCGTGAGCGCCGACTACTTGACGCGGCTGCCGAGGGCGATTCCTTCACAATCAAGTTACTATTGGACAGGTTGGCACCCAGTATAAATGTTGGCGACGAGAATAGGCGGACATCTCTTCACCGGGCGGCAGCAGGAGGTCATGAGGCTACTGTTCGACTGCTGCTCGATCGTGGCGCAAAGTTGGAAGTCACGGATGACGCAAAGAATACGCCCCTGCACCTCTCAGCAACAGCAGGACATGAGGCTACGGTCCGGCTGCTACTCGATCGTGGCGCAGAGTCGGGCGCAAAGGATTTGATAAAGAACACGCCACTTCACTTAGCGGCAACAGGAGGAGATAATGCGATAATTCGACAGCTGCTCGATCGTGGAGCACAGATGGACGTCAAGGATGGCGCACAGAATACGCCCCTACACCTCGCAGCAACAGCAGGATATGAGGCTACGGTCCGACTGTTGCTCGATCGTGGCGCAGAGATGGGTGCAAAGAATCGGAGAGAGGATGCGCCCCTTCACCTTGCGGCAAAAGGAGGACATGAGGCTACGGTCCGACTGCTGCTCGATCGTGGCGCAGAGGTAGGCGCAAAGGATTTGACTGAGAATACGCCGCTTCACCTCGCGGCTAACGGAGGATATGAGGCTACGGTCCAACTGCTGCTCGATCGCGGTGCAGAGATGGGCGTCACGAATATGGCTGCCGATACACCCCTTCATATCGCGGCAAACGGAGGGCATGAGGCTACGGTCCGACTCCTGCTTGATCGTGGCGCAGAGGTAGGTGCAAAGAATCGGAGAGAGGATACGCCCCTTCACCAAGCGGCAAACGGAGGACACGAGGCTACGGTCCAACTGCTGCTCGATCTTGGCGCAGAGATGGGTGCAAAGAATCGGAGAAAGGATACGCCCCTTCACCTAGCGGCAAACGGAGGGCATAAGGCTACGGTCCGTCTGCTGCTCGATCGCGGTGCAGAGATGGGCGTCACGAATGTGGCTGCGGATACTCCCCTTCATATCGCGGCAAACGGAGGACATGCGGCGACGGTCGGACTGTTGCTCGATCGTGGCGTAGAGATGGGTGCAAAGAATCGGAGAAAGGATACGCCCCTTCACCAAGCGGCAAAAGGAGGACATGAGGCTACGGTCCGACTGCTGCTCGATCGTGGCGCAGAGATGGGTGCAAAGAATCGGAGACAGGATACGCCCCTTCACCTCGCGGCAAACGGAGGATATGAGGCTACGGTCCGACTGCTGCTCGATCGCGGTGCAGAGATGGGCGTCACGAATATGGCTGCGGATACACCCCTCCATATCGCGGCAAACGGAGGACATGAGGCTACGGTCTGGCTGCTGCTCGGTCGTGGAGCACAGACGGACATCAAGGATGGTGCAGAGAATGCGCCCCTGCACCTTGCAGCAACAGCAGGACATGAGGCTACGGTCCGACTGCTACTCGATAGCGGCGCCGAGGTGGGCGCAAAGGATTTGACAGAGAAAACGCCCCTTCACCATGCGGCGACAGGCGGACATAATGCGACAATTCGACTGCTGCTCGATCGTGGAGCACAGATAGACATCAAGGATGGTGCAGAGAATACGCCCCTGCATCTTGCAGCAACAGTAGGACATGAGGCTACGGTCCGACTGCTGCTCGATCGTGGCGCGCCGATGGTCTCAAATATGTGGATACAGAATACGCCCCTTCACCTCGCGACAAACGGAGGACATGACGCTACGGTCCGACTGCTGCTCGATCGTGGCGCTGAGGTAGGCGCAAAGGATTTGACTGAGAATACGCCGCTTCACCTCGCGGCTAACGGAGGATATGAGGCTACGGTCCAACTGTTGCTCGATCGTGGCGCAGATATGGGCGCATTGAACCGGAGGGAGGATACTCCCCTTCACCTCGCGGCAAATGGAGGACATGAGGCTACGGTCCGCCTGCTGCTCGATCTTGGCTCAGAGATGGGCACAAAGAATCGGAGAAAGGATACGCCCCTTCACCTTGCGGCTAACGGAGGACATGAGGCTACGGTCCGTCTGCTGCTCGATCGCGGTGCAGAGATGGGCGTCACAAATATTGCTGCGGATACACCCCTTCACATCGCAGCAAACGGAGGATATGAGGCTACGGTCCAACTGTTTCTCGATCGTGGCGCAGAGATGGGCGCAAATAATCGGAGAAAGGATACGTCCCTTCACCTCGCGGCATATGGAGGACATGAGGCTACGGTCCGACTTCTGCTCGATCGTGGTGCAGAGATGGGCGCAAAGAACCGGAGAGAGGATACGCCCCTCCATCTCGCGGCGAACGGAGGACATGAGGCTACGGTCCGTCTGCTGCTCGATCGCGGTGCAGAAATGGGCGTCACGAATTTTGCTGCGGATACACCCCTTCACCTCGCGGCAAACGAAGGACATGAGGCTACGGTCCGACTGCTGCTCGATCGGGGCGCGGAGATGGACTTCATGGGTTATTGGTTGGAAACACCACTTCACAGTGCGGCACGGGGAGGACATGAGGCTACGGTCCTACTGCTGCTCGACCGCGGTGCAGAGATGGGCGTCTCAAATATGGCTGCCGATACACCCCTTCACATCGCGGCAAACGGAGGACATGAGGCTACGGTCAGACTTCTGCTCGATCGTGGTGCAGAGACGGGCGCAAAGAATCAGAGTGAGGATACGCCCCTGCACCTCGCGGCAAACAGAGGACAGGTGGCTACGGTGCGACTACTGCTCGATCGTGGCACACAGGTGGACATCAAGGGTGATGGGAAGGAAACACCGCTTCACCGTGCGGCTCGTGGAGGACATGAGGCTACGGTCCGTCTGCTGCTCGATCATGGCGCTGATATGGACGTCAAGGATTATTGGAATGAAACACCGTTTCTTAGTGCGGCACGAGGAGGGCATGAGGCTACGGTCCGTCTGCTACTCGATCATGGCGCAGAGATGAACGTCAAGGATTATTGGAATGAAACACCCCTTGACAGTGCGGCAACGGGAGGGCATAAGGCTAAGCGGGAGATATGTTGGTATGCATAGCGTTGTTGGGCGACGACGGCTCGGTGGTCCGTCTGCTGCTTGATCGTGGTGCAGAGATGTGCGCAAAGCATTCGACAGAGAATACGCCCCTTCACCTCGCGGCAAACGAAGGACATGAGGCTACGGTCAGACTCCTGCTTGATCGCGGTGCAGCAGACCTCGCAATAATCCGTCCTGCCCGGCCGGGCCCGTGGTCTTTTAGGATGGTCCCGTCCCGGGCAGGGTCTCCACTGCCCTAATCCGTCCTGGCGTAGGATTCGGACGGACGGCCGAAGACTGCCGGACAGCGGGAGTTTCCGGATTAGGGTGAAATTTTTTACTCCGGTGGGGTATGCAAGACCCACTCACCAACCATTCCTACTGCCGTCTCCATCCGACATGCCTGACATCCGTCCCACCGGCACCACCCTCCCCGCCACTCAGAATTCCTAACTGCAACCTCGGTACCGATGCATATGCCGAAGATGAAGCACTCGATGGTATCGTCGTTCGCCCACGAGGATTCGGCTTCCCAGCGACAACTCCTTATCGATCCCGAACAAAATTTGAAACGACTGCATTGTGGGAGAGAGACTACAAAGGCGACGGCCTCCACCCGGAGCTGGTGTAGCGCCAGGAACAACGGATTCCGGCGTCCCAGGTATATTCTCGAATGCCTTTTTCTTTTTGACTGTTTATCACTGACACTGGAAGTATAGATCCTGAGGTTCCTGTTTGGAAATGACGCAAGCCAGATTGGCACAGGACACATTGGATTCACTTGGACAATTTCGACGGACTCCCTAGCCAACCATCTCAGCTATCGATGTGATCTCTTATTGGCACGAGGCTGCATGCCAGAACGGCAGAGACAAGGGGTTGGCAAGAATGGGACACGAGATGGCAGCTATGCCGGCCATGTCCGCTGAGCCAGAGCGAGTATTCTCAAGGTAAGATCCCCTCCTCTTGCATCTCTCTTGCACTCCCAACTGACGACTTCATGCGGTGGCCGCTACACGATCTCCTCATAGCGGACTGGTCTTCACGATGAGATTATACATGCGATCGATTGCCGAAAATCATGGACATATGAAGTGATGATATATACTAGTATCTCTGAGGTCACCGTGACTGAGAAGATGCTGAGTGAATTAACGAATAATGTTGAGGAGACGGAGGCGGTGGGGACAATGTGACCGATATATGAAACCACAAAGATCGCAGAAAATGAACGAAAAATTTCTCCTCTCTACCACCTCTTGTCCGATCACTATGGCAATAATATTCTTTTTCCATTTCTTTCGTGCTTCTCAGTAGCTAGTCATCAGTTATATATCCGTACTACATACGCAGCTGTGGTACGCCGTGGCTCCCGCAATTACAACTGAAGAAACTGCGCACCCGCCCCGAGACCGGAGACAAGGGACCAGGGTGGTGTTGGAGATACATCTCGTCGCTCGGTACGGGACGCCGGAGTGGTTGGAGATGTCGTCGTGCCGGCAACGATGCATGCCGTGGCAACGATGTATTGTGAGAGGCGCCGGATTGAGAAGCGTTGCGTAACAGCGGGTTGTTCTGTACTTAGTTCCTTTTTTTCATGATCTTTCTTCCTTTTCTCTTACATCCTTAGACAATAGATACAATACAAGCTTCGCTTTTCCTCTCGTACAGTTTTATCTTCACCACCATCACCGTTCATCTCGCCACTACCCTCTCTCTCTCTCTCTCTCTCTCTCTCGTGAGAACTCTCTGTTTCGGTAGTGATCCGGTCATTTCTTGATAGGTGGGGGGTGGGGAATCGGAGACCGGGGTGGGGAGAAGGGGCGGGCCCGGCCAGGCCCGGTAGTCCGTCTAGTCCTCACTGAAAAATGTCTACGGGACGGCCGTCCCTCGACTGCCAGGACTAGCAACCATAGTCCAGTCCCGGGCAGGCCTCGGGACGGACAGGATGGACGACTGCGAAGCCTGCCCCACCCCACAGTGCTGTGGCGGGCGCGCTGGAATCGGTATCAGGAGGATATGTCCCGGACCGGGTGACAATCTTCACGGATGCGCAAGCGGCCATCAGACGTATGGCATCGGAGGAACCTGGCTCTGGACAGCAATACGCAATCCAGGCGCGGAAACACATCGCCGTGCTGCGCAGGGCCAGGCCGGGCGTCACCATTGAGATCCGGTGGTGCCCGGCTCACCAGGGCATAACCGGCAACGAGAAGGCCGACAAATGGGGGAAGATTGCAGCGGAGAAGCCCAGCACCCGCGGGGTGGAGAACCCAGGGCCGCTCCCACGATCCCTGGCAAGCCTCAAGCGGGAAATCTCAGAGAAGAAGTGGGCTGAGGCGCGGTCATGGGCCGGTGGGCGCATCTCCAAGGCAAAGTACCGCATGGTGAAGAGCCAGAAACCCGATAGCGAGGTAGCCAACAGCACCAAGAGGCTCGCCTCAAGGTTCTACCAGCTGAAGACGGGCCACGCCCGGATCGGACAGTACCTTCACTGGGCCAAGGTCCGCCCCGATGCCCAGTGCTGGTGGTGCAAGTGCCCCTCGCAAACGAGAGACCACCTCTTCAAGGTGTGCCCGGAATGGAAGGTGCAGCAAAAGGTGCTTTGGGCGGAGGTGCAGAAGGAGACGGGAAGGTGGAAGAGCCGGTGGAAGATCCGGGACCTACTTGCCGACAAAAGGTGCGGAAAGGCAGTGCTGGACTTCCTCACCGCAACGGATGTGGGAAGGCTGGTGCCACCTGTGGAAGAAGACGGCGCCGGGAGCCAGACGTCAGAATGGGAGCTCCGAGAGCGCCAGGAGCGGGAAGAGGAACAGGAGGCGGAGGCGGAGGAGCTGGGTGCTGCGGAAGGCTCGGGCACCGGAGAGGAACTACCGCTGTTCTTACCCACGCCATCCTTCGTGGCATCGGCAGGCGAGGAGTAGGAGGACGGGGTGCGCTTTCCTTTATTTCTTTCCCTTTGTCCTCGACCATTTCCTCTTTTCTCCCTTTCTCCTTCCAGTCCTCTTCTCCTTTCATCTTTTCTTCCTGGCCTGGGAATAACCGGCGAAGAACCCCCTCTCTCCCCCCGTAAAACCCCTGTCCAGTGCAGGTACTGCCTAGTGAGGCAGTGCCCTGTCTTCAACTGGTAGAATCTCGAGGTGGGCCTCTTGGTGTTCCCAGCAACCGTGCTGTCAGGCCTCTGGCTTCTCAGCATCAGGTGTCTCAACAGTCCGGCCGGGCCAGTCCTGACCTCGGCCTGGACTGGTCTGCGAGAAGCAGTCCACGCTAATCCACGGCCCCCAGGCCCACGGGTTTTCTTGGAGCCTACCTGGCCTGGACTGGACCGGCCGGCGTGCTAGGCAAACGAGGGAGATCTAATGATGCACTAGCGTCTTACATATCTTGGGCGGCAAGTGGGTTTTCAGGTGTTGGACTACAACCAGGAGCTTTCGGCCACCACAACAATAACAGACAGATAATCTTATACGAACCGAAAAGCACCGAGGAGGTATGGCCTATGCCCCCCTTGCCCTCCGCCTAGGTTGAGGCCCTTTTTATATAGACAGAATTAACTGACTACGACAGTGTATCTTTAATCGAATCAACAATCTTCATCTCTATGGACCCCTATATCCCAACGCCGATCCTATTCCGGTGTCCGCCTCAGCGCTCTGCGGGTGGTTGGCTTGTGGTTCCCCGCGGCGACGATTGACGATGTTTTTTCTTAACCACTAGTACTAGCGTTGGCCCGAAGGCGCCCGCCGGCCAGCCTGGATCAAGGCGGTCCGGCCACTGAGCCCATCTAGCCGGACTGGGCCATCAGAAAGCCCGGCCCGGACTGGACGGTCCCAAAAGCCCGCGGGCAGCCCGCGGGCCGGCCGGACTATTGAGACCTCTGCCCGGCAACCTGTATTTCTTGTAGGTAAGGTCGGGTCTGGTCGGGTACATCCAGACCAACAAATCATAGGTCATTTCTAATCGGGATATATCCGGACCGACCAGACGTAGGTCGAGTCGGTCTAGCGACGTTGGGATAGGTCTGCCGGAACAACGTTCAATTGAAGAAAGCTTCACCGCGGCGCCACCGATGCCGTCCTCGCCCACCACCTCTTCTACTGACTCGGTGTCATCGTAGGGCTCGCTCATTCGTATGTCAGAATGATGAACGTCCGGAGATGACGGTCCGAAAGGACTGAGGCCCGTTGTATATATAGAGAATCTTCTGCCTGCGACTGTGTATCTTCAATGCAATTCACTATCCCCATCTCTATCGAACCCTATATGCCAACAGTATACTACTGGGGGACAACCATGGTACTCTGAGTCTGAGATAGGCCATCATCAGTCTGTATTTGCGAACTGGCGCCGCCACGAGCCTGGTTTTTTTTTTGTTTAATCATACTCGCACCCGAACCATCTAGACCATGGCGGCGGCCACGGGTCTGGTGATGTTGGCTGGCTTTCGTTCCCCGGGGACATGGCACGCTGGGTGGGTGCTATGGTAATTCGTGGTAGTAACGGTAGGAGGTAGATTATTGTCTGGTCGCCCCGCTTCTACTGGACTACACCGTCTGCACCTGCTAAGGAGAAAAAGCGTTTTCCCTGGGGTTATTCCGGTGTCGGCCGGCCGGCCCAAACCTGAGGGGTCGGGATCGGCCTAATTTTATTCAGATCGACCAGCGGTTGGCCGGGTTTGGGCCTTGGCAGAACGACTTAGACCGGTCTATGTAGAATACTGATTCTGGTGGGGAGGTGTGGTTGGAGACTGGGAGGGCCAAGGATTGCTTCAAGATCCGGGACCCATTCGCGGATGAGAGGTGCAGCTAAGCATTTCTGTGCTTCCTCGCCACCACGGAGTCACGGACGGGCAAACGCCCAGAGCTCACTCCGGGAGCGAGGAGAGAGCGAAGGATGAGGGTAACTAGGGGCTGAGAGTGAGGAACGATTGGAGCACTGTACTTCCCCACAACGTCCTCCTTGGCCTGAGCCGAAGAGGGGTATGGAGGCGATTTGTCTCTTCTTTTGTGTTTCCTTTGGTACGTTCTACAAATCTTGGGACTGCGCAGCCCGGAGCTGTCAGGACAGAGCCGCAAGAGTGCGTATTGCCTGATTTAGAAGGTCGCATGCAATTACCGAATACATATATAAACGACACCAAAAAAAGATGCACCAGTCTCCATCCGCAGTCGTGGCGAGTCGGAAGCAGTTTCCGATCCTCTCCGCACGCTAACAGAGCTCCTCACTGGGAGTGCAGGGATGGCGACCCCGAAGTTTGCTGCCTGAGCCGCACCGCGTCGCAGACAGCAGCACGAAACACAACAAAAGCAAGCATGGAATGCGTCGTGACCGACGTCAGCAAGTGTAAATAGCGAGTGCCGCATATTCAAGCCGACAGGGCGATCGTCAGCCGCACCCCGGCGTGCGGGGGCGGATGTGCGTCGGCGCAGGCAGATCTCAGCCCTACGGGCGCCAATCGGGGGCGTCAATCGGGGGCGACCGCATCCGGATAGCGCATGCGTCCAATCCGTGCAGCAGCGATGCCAGTGCGGGGCACCGTCTGTCCAGTTGGCTACCAGTCCCGTGATAATCTGCACCTGTGGCCAGTGAATAAAATTCCATAAAAAGGCGTCCAAAAGGGCAGGGGTATTTTACTTTTTTTTCTTTTTCGGTGGGGGTCAGTAGATAGCATGTATTCGCTCAGCTTTGCTCTCCAAAACGCCGGTTTTTGGTCTGATTCCCGGGGCCAGCCGTCGCCAGCATCCGCAACGCGTATTTCCAGCTGTATTAGCCCCCCCCCCCCACGTTTCACAATCATCCGCTGAGATTTCCCTCGTCCAGCGGCTCTTGGCCAGGAAGTCCCCTCAAAGTTAACTGGGCCAGTTTAGCCCAATTCATCCGATCGAGCACTCATCGGAATCCACAAGACGCGATGGCTCGAGCCATGTGACCAGCTCTAGGCTCCTCAATGGCAGCCATATCCGAAATGGAGAAAACGAACTGGTCGTAGTCAAGGGAGCGAGGGCAACACGGCTAGAAGTCCCTTCTTGTGGAGCGCTGAGAGCGCTGCTGGATGTTGGAAGTGTGGAAGATGTTTGGGTGCCAGCACCATGATCACCAGCGGCTGTATATTACAAGTGTTGTATATTTGAATAATTCTTAGGAGTGGGGAGAGTATTCCGATGACGAATAGGCAGTGGACTGGATAGCGGGTCGGGATAATTTCTTTACGACGGTGAAACGAAGCGCCAAGGAAGATAGATCACTTTGCACCTGAACTTGCCGTGCGAGCGGGGACTAGCAGTCGGTGGGGAGACGGAGGGCGAACGACTGCAGCTGAACATGACCTAGCTAGTGCGGGCTGCAGCCGGCTACGGCTAGGCAACTCCTCGACCGACTATATGTATCCTTCAATGGAGAATCACCACTTGGGAGAAACCCCGAGCTAACTGTATTGCGGGTGACTGCAGCCGATAGGTACTTTTAAAATCAGAGCGTATGGAGGCTGTGGGGCGGCAGGGGCCGGCCGAAGCGGGGCGACGAGACAGTAACAGCAGAGCTGCAAAAAAGAGATTGATCTCCAAAGGAATCGGGTATGCTGCCGCAGCACCTAGTTAGAGGCACCATGCTACTCCGGATTGGTGGCAGCCCCACAGAACTGACCGCCTGGGGAAAGTGAGCCTTGAACTGAGCAAAAGAAGATAATCGCGGTCCCAGCATTATGGCATGAGAGGCCGTAGCGGTGGACGCCACCAAGGACAGCTGAACACATACAGCGTCCAGGAGAGTCTGGGTGTTGGCGGACAGAAGGAGTGGGTAGTGGGGGTGGTCTTGGCGTGGGAATACCAGGAATAACTCTCATGGATTATCGCTCTTTATCGTGGCACACTATCAGCACAAATAATCCATGTTGAATTGACGTTAGGTATTTCCGTTTTATTTATTTTTTTGAATGGCGTATGCCTAGCCGCATCACGTGAAAAAAAGAAGGATGTGCCTACATGGTGCTTCTCGTAAGCTGTGCGTTTGTTGAGATCCATTGGGCTATCAGCCGTGGTGGTGTGACCGGTTCGGCTTCAGGTATCCTGAGCTATGTACTCTAGGCGACAGGACGGCCCGGCCGCCTCACTGCAGCTGCTGGCCGGCTGGCGGCTCGGGGCTGACATCACGGGCGGTCGTCCCGGGTTCGCTGGATGGAAGCCAACTGGCGCGAGGGAGGTGCAGCCGGCGGGGGGACGATCACGAGTCGTGATGCGATGCACCTCTCTGACTGGCTGTTTTGTGTCAAGCGTAGGGATTGCTTGTTTCCGCATCGCATCTGGCATTCCTCTCGTCAGCGCCCCGCCCTCGAACATGCGGCCGCATGCGGAAGAAGCAACGAGCGGTCTCACATGCACATGTCAAACTCGCCGCACGCGCGCTCACTCGCTGCGTCTCCACCGCTGATTGGTCGATGGGTCGCCGGGGTCGAGGCTGTACCTAGCGCAGCCGATCGGCGGTCAGCTTGCTTTTTTTCGCGGTGCTGCCTGCTTGCTTGCTGGTCGAGACGAGAAGGCTGCTGGTTGGATGCCTCTGTTCCTGTGTGATGGCAGGGGCACAGAGTGTGAGCGAGCGAGCGAGCAGAGCGTATTTAGCCCCTGCCCTCCTCCGCTCATTCTCCTCACTCCTCACTCCTCATTCCTCATCACTCCATCTCCCCCTCATCTACACCCATCTCCATCCCCATCTTGTACTCCCTCGCAACAACCCACAGCAACAACAATGTCCGCCGCCGCCTCCGAGGTCGTACCGTACCACTACGTCGTGGTCTTCAAGAAGTCAACGCCGGCGGACGTGTGCTCCACGCACTGCGAGTGGGCGCGGCAGCAGCACCGCGAGCGCGTGTACCCGTCGGACGAGGAGGCGGCCAAGTACGCCGGAGTCAAGCACACGTACCAGCTACCCGGCGGCTTCGCGGGCTACGCCGGCAGCTTCGACGCCGATCTCGTGCGCCAGCTCGAGGCCACCGATGAGGCGCGGCGATCCCCGTGCGTGCGGCCGAGCGAGGGCTAACGAGCGCAGGTTGACTTCGTCGAGCCGGACTACAAGGTGTACGCGTCGCAGGTCGTGACCGAGCCCGCGGCGTCCTGGGGCCTGGCCCGTATCTCGAGCAAGCCTGCGCTTGTGGAGGGCGCCGCGCACCAGTACATGTACGACAGCTCCGCCGGCGAGGGCGTGTGTGTCTACGTCGTCGACACCGGCATCTTGGCCGAGCACGATGTCCGTCCCCGCATCCCCGCCCCACGCCAACGCCTGCTGACGATGCGCAGGACTTCGAGGGCCGTGCCGTCTTCGGCCACAATGCCGTCCCCGGCTCCTCGAACACCGACAAGAACGGTGGGTACCCTGGGGCTCTCCGGACGGAGCCGCGGACTGACCGACGACAGGGCACGGAACCCACTGCGCCGGCACCGTCGGCGGAAAGAAGTACGGCGTTGCTAAGAAGTGCCAGATCGTCGGCGTCAAGGTCCTCGGCGACAGCGGCAGCGGGACCAACTCCGGCGTCATCGCCGTACGGCTTACCTCCCTGTGGATAGCGGGAACGTGCTGACCGCCGGGTGCAGGGACTCAATTGGGCGGCCGAAGACGCGCTGTCCAAGGGCTTGCTGACGACCTCCGGTCTGTTCCTCCGTCCTCCCACTGGGATGTCAGCTGACGCACCGTAGTTGCTAGCATGTCGCTCGGCGGCACCTTCTCCAGGGCGATGAACCAGGCCGTCGCCAGCATCGTCGGGATGGGCATGACCGTCTGCGTCGCCGCCGGCAACGACGGGGTGGGTGTCCCACGCCCGCAATGCGCTCCAGCCAGCTGACTCTCTCCAGAGCGACGCAAAGGACTTCTCCCCCGCGTCGGAGCCGACCGCCATCACCGTCGGCAACACGACGATTAAGGACCGTCTGGCGCCGTCCAGCAACTACGGCAAGCGTGCGTGTTCCCGCTGCCGCCCCTCCCGCGTATCCCCGTGCTGACACCCGAAACCAGTGGTCGACATCCTAGCACCGGGCACGGCAATCACGAGCGCATGGATCGACCGCACCGGCGGAAAGAGCACGAGCAGCACCAACACGATCTCGGGCACATCGATGGGTACGTCCCCTCTCTGCCCTCCTCCCCTCTGATCACGGCTTGGAACTGACTCGCGCAGCGACCCCTCACGTCGCCGGCCTTGCCGCGTACCTGATCAAGCTCGAGGGTCTCAACGGCGCGCAGCAGGTCACGGCGCGCATCAAGCAGCTCGCGGGTAGGGACAATATCCAGGAGCTGCAGAGCGACACCGTCAACGCGCTCGCGTACAACGGTGCGGCGGGGCGTGGCGGGCGCAAGGACGAGGAGCAGCAGGCGGAGAAGGCGGAGTGCTAGGAATGCGATCGATGGCACGGTGGAACGGGACAGTAGTAACGAACGAGTCTGGCATTTCCCTTTCTTTATTTACGGGGGAGGGGCTAGTGGCGAAGGGAATTACGAAGATATGGCAAAATAAACCGTCCACAGACTTCTTACGCGAGCCATGAAGGAGGGCGTTGGGAGAAACACCTGTTCCTCACCCTCAGCACCCAGCAGCGTTCTCCGTATTCGCCATGATCTATACAGGTCGCACGCGAACAATGAATAAACAAAAAAAAAAAAGCAGCGTTCTCCGTAGTCCGGTCCAATAGTCTGGCCGACCAGTCCGTCCGCAGTCCGCAGTCGACTGACATTTTTCGACCCTCTAGGGTACCTCGTTGTACGGCTTAAAGCTAACACCAACCTCACTAGTGTGGGGGACAACGAGGTCCCCTTCAACAAGGAAGCAACGAGGTGGCTGGGAGTGTGGTTGGATTCGCAGCTGAAGCTTCGGAACCACCATGCCGTCCGGATGAAAGAGGGTAGCAAGGCAATGACTCGGCTGCAACGTCTGACGGGGCAGATGGGCCTATCGCCAGTGAACTGCCGGAAGGTGATGACAGCGTGTGTCCAATCGACAGCAATGTTCGGCGCCGAGCTCTGGTGGAAAGGGGAGCAGGGAGGTACATCCGGATTGGCAAAAGAACTTCAGGTGCTGGTCAGTCAGGAGGCTCGAGCAACGACAGGATGCTTCTGCACGACGAATCAAGGGGCACTGGCGATGGAGGCCGGACTCAGGCCAGCTGCCGCGCAGCTGGAGAACAGACAACGACGGTTCGCCTTGAGGCCGCTGAGCCTGCCGCAAGGGGAGCGGGCTACGGAAGTCGTTGGTGCTAACACGGCGATCGGCAGACGGCTGGGGTCTGCTCTGAATTACACCTGGACGGAGACGGAGAAGACAGTTCTTCTAGAAGAGCAGGAGACCTTTGACGCGGAACTGATTCAGGAAGAACGGGAGGAGGCGAAGAGGGAGGCGGAGAAGGGGAGGCCAGGGCTTGTCATGTTTACGGACGGGTCACGGATGGAGAGTGAAGCTGCTGGATACGCGGTGGCATGGAAGGACGGCCAATCCTGAAAGGGTATTAAGACCCATACGGGGTACAACCAGGAGGCCTTCGACGCGGAGTGTGCGGCCCTAGCGCGAGCGCTGGAATCCGTATCAAGAAGGAACGTAATCCCGAACCGGATCACCATCTTCACCGACGCACAAGCCGCGATCAGACGAATGGCATCCGACGAACCGGAACCAGGTCAAAAGTCCGCACTGGAGGCGAGAAAGAACATCACCGCGCTTCGGAGGGCGGTACCGGATATTGTCATCGAAATTAGATGGTGCCCAGCGCACGAAGGTGTGGAGGGAAATGAGAAGGCGGACGAGTGGGCTAAGCTCGCGGCGGAGGAGCCAGACGCTCGAGGGGTGGAAGGGTTAGAGTGGTTTACCTATTGGGACCGGCCAGAGGAGCGCTCGATGCCGCTCCCCAGATCGCTTGCCAACATCAAACGTGAGATCACCGAGAAGAAGTGGGCAGAGGCAAGGAAGTGGGCTGGGCTCCGGATCTCCAAGAGGAAGTACAAGATGCCGGAAAGCCAGAGGCCAGAGAGCATTGTTGCTGGAAGCACCAAGAGGCTCGCCTCGCGGTTCTACCAGCTGAAGACGGGGCACTGCCGTACGGGCCAGTACCTGCACTGGACGAAAGCTCGTTCGACAGCCCAGTGCTGGTGGTGCCGGTGTCCCACGCAGAGAAGGGATCACCTCCTCAAGGGGTGCCCAAGGTGGAAAGGACAACAGAAAACTCTTTGGAAGGAGGTGTGGAAGGAGACAGGAAGGGGGGAAGTGGTGGAAGGCTCATGAGCTTTTCGCCGACCGGAGGTGTGGTCAGGCCGTGCTAGATTTCCTTTCCTCGACGGATGTTGGCAAGATAGTGCCGACGTTGGATGTGGAAGACAATGCGGGGAGCGAGGTGTCGGAGGGGGAACTCCGGGAGAGAGGGGAGCGGGAAGAGGAGAGGGAAGCTGAGGCGGGAGCACTTGGTACTGGGAACGACGGGGAGGCCGGGAAGAAACGCCGGTTATTCCTTCCCACCCCGCCGTTCACGGCATCGGCAGAAGAGGAGTAGGGGACGGATGGGTGTTTCTTTTCCTTCGTTCTTTTTCCTGTGTGATTTCCTTGGTGCGTCTTTATTTTTTCGTGGGACAGGCCTGGGTGGAGGGCTGGGGGATGCTTGCACTGTGCTGCCATACGCGGTATGTGGTGTAGAAATAGACTGTACATACTTCTCGTCATGATCTACATAGGTCGCACACGAGTAATGAATAAACCAAAAAAAAAACCAACCTCACTAGTATGCTCTCCCACTACTTTACCTCCGACTTCGCAATTCCACCATTTCCTCTCCATCTCCTCTTCACTCAACAAATAATCCCTCTATTAACCCACCATCACTGCCTCACCGCCGATATAACCACCCCTTTTTTCTAAAGTCATGCCTCGTCCCCGTGGGAAAAAGCAAGCGAATCCCGCAAAGGAAACCGATTGGTCTCGCCGAACGGATTCCTCTGCCACCACATCCGTAACAACCCAGCAGCTCACCAGCGATCCATTGCCTACCCGAACTGAGCTGTTGGCGAGAGGAGATGACGAATCCTCGATGGACGAGAATGATTCAGGACGATCAACTGTACCAGATGTTTTCCAGGCCAGAGCGAAGGTACAACACAGCCACGTCTGGCTTCCAGAGAATGGAATCGAAATCGAGGAGAAGGGCAAAGTGCGTTGGGTGTGTGCGCTGCCCTGATCCGAAGACAGCAAAAACATTTGCTGTCAGTACGACAGAGAACGCAATCGACCATCTGAAGAGTAAACATAGCATCGGCTATGGAGGTGAACTCATCACACCTGGACCGGAGCCACATCAGCAGACCATCGAACGAGCTTTTAGCACCCACAAACCTACAGTCACTTTCAATGGGGATGATTGCCGGCAGTTGCTTCTCCGATGGGTAGTGAAGATGAGTATCAGCTCTCGAGTATGTGAGGACGACAGTTTTCCTACATACTGCAGCTACTTGGCGGCGTGCAAACCGGACTATTCGGCGATTTATAGGGCAATACCGACAAGTGGCAATTCAAGAGATGAAGGCAGAAGTTACAAACCGACTCCGATTGTCACCCTTCAAAATCCACTACAGCTTCGATATGTGGAGTGGCCCAAACCGACATGCATATCAGGCAATTGTAGCCCAGTGGCTTGATGGTTAGGGTAAGTTGCATACAACTTTACTCTCCATTCAGCGATTAATTGGCGCACATTCCGGCATCAACCAGACAGACCACTTTCTTACAACAGTCGAGGAGTACGGAGTTATGCATTCGATTGGAAAGTTCAACGTCGACAATGCCAGCAATAGCGATACTGCCCTCGTGGAAATCTCACGACGTATACAAGAGGAAGGCTATCCATCTTTTGACCCAGTCTCCGATTGACTCCGCTGTTTCGGACACGTTCTCAAATCTCAATCTCGTCGTAAAGGCATTTCTCTGGGGAAACAATGTGGCTGCTTTTGAGGTAGATGCCAATGACATTGATATGAACTGGCTACTATGATTGCGTGGCGTCAAAAGGGTCCCCTCGGAAAGCTTCACAACATATTGGAATACATCCGGAAGACGCCGCAGCGGGAGGACAGCTTCGCCCTTTTTGTTCGAAGGTCTTACCCAGACGAAACTGTTTTCACTATCAAGGTTGGAAATATTACCAGATGGTCGGGCGACTACGAAAGCATTCTTCGTGCCTTCCGTCTACGTGAAGCAATTGAAGAGTTCATCCGAGAAGCGATACGTCTCAGCAAGAGCGGGGAACGTGGTGCTTCTGTGGCTGCATTGATCCATGACGAGCTACTTCCAGAAGATTGGGATATGCAAAGGTGTATTGTGGAGATTCTTGGCCCGTTCAAGGAGTGGTGTTCGAGGTTACAAGTCTGCCACTGCAATGGCTGTATCGCCGACATTTTACCCGCAATGGACGATCTGTTCAATGTCCTGGAAGATGCGAAACTCCGCTACCGTGCCGCCCCGGAACTTATACCCATAATCAATAATGCTTGGATGGTAATGGACAAGTAACTTGATTTTTTTTTTTTTTTTTTTGTTTATTCATTATCCTCGTGTGCGACCTATCTAGATCATGACGAGCTATATAACTTGAGAGAACCAGTATGATTATGACTGAGTACTGATTGTATTTACCTAGATACTACTCTAAGGCGGATGTATGCCCGGCGTATACGATTGCTGTTACCCTACACCCAACAAAAAAACCCTTTTACTTCCGCGCGGTTCTACCAGCTGAAGGCCGGACACTGCCGCACCGGACAATACTTGCACTGGGCCAAGGTTCGCCCCGACCCCCGGTGTTGAGAATACACCTCTTCAAGGTGTGTCCGAAGTGGAAAGGGGAGCAGAAGATCCTCTGGGCTGAGGTGAGGAAGGAGACGGCGGTGGAGGAACCGGTGGGACCTCTTTGCCGACAGGAGGTGCAGTCAGGCGGTGCTAGATTTTCGACAACGGATGGGGGGAGAATAGTGCCAGCTGAGGAAGAAGAAGCCGGCGCGGGGAGTGAGGTGTCGGAATGGGAGCTCCGGGAGCGTCACGAGCGGGAAGACGAGCGGATGGCGGAGGCGGAGGCGCTGAGGGCCGGGGAGGGACTACTGTTCCTACCCACCCCACCCTTCACCGCTGGGGAGGAGTAGGGGACCGGGGTCTTTTCTTTTGTATCTTTCCTTGGTCCGAACTCATTTCCTTTGTCATCTCCTTGGTGCGCAGCACATTTGTTGGGACAGGCCTGGGTGGAGGGCAAAGGGGAGCTTGCAACGAGCCGCCTCGCGCGGACTGCGGACATGAAAACTGGACAAATGTACGCCGCAATGATCTATATAGGTCGCATGCGAGTATGAATAATAAAAAATCCTGAAGGGACAACGATCAATTTAAGAATTCCCAGACGACGGGTAAAGCAGGCTGTCCCAGACTTCCTCACCCCCATGGATGTGGGGAGGCGAATACTGGGCCAGGCTGAGGAAGACGCTCAGAGCGAGGCGTCGGAGTGCGACCTCCGGGAGCGAAAAGAGGAGTGAGACGGAGGAAGGTAGGAGGCCGCGGAGCTGGGCGAGAGGGTGAGGAACGGCCGTTGTTCCTCTACGCCTTCCTTCACAGTCTGGGTGGACGAGGTGCAAGGAGTCCGAGGACGGGTTACTTCTGTCCTACCCCTGTAATTTCATTGCTGCCCACTCACTTTCTTCGGACTGGCCAGGACGGACGGCAAACAAGATAAAAAAAACCTAACTAGTTAAGTAGCGCTTATCCTCGCTTGTGATTCTTATCAAATGTGGTGAGGGACGACTTATCGGCAGCGCCTGATACTTACAATATTTGAAGCAGTGCTTGCCGTGCTTAGTACCACGGAAACAAAGGTATTTCTGACATACAGCGAGAGACACGTAACATTAAATGACGACGATTTCCTATCGTCCACTATCCGACAACGCGTACTTATTGACATTGGTTTGAGCGCATAGAGGGAAAAGAGGGATAATACCAGAAGGTGTCCTGGCAAAGGTGCAACCCTTGCCATGAGCCGCAAGCGCGCAACGAATGAGAGAGCTCCACGCAATTGTGGCTGAGACATACGAGCTGGTTGGGCAGAGTAGGCCATCCCCGCACCACTCACTAGCATCTCCAAACACAAGCACTCTCCCCATATGGACCCTCTTTCAATCGCAGCATCGGTCACGGGCCTAGTACTGTTCTCCGCCAAAGTCGTCGGGTTCCTATCCGAAGTGCGCGATGCTCCTACCGTGGCTGGCGACTTACTGGCCGAAGTCCAGGCGATGCATCTCATCTTCGAACAGCTGCGCAACTTCGTCCACCGCTTCGCCGACCATGACAAACAGTGCATATCCCGCATCGACATCAACGGCCTGGTCACCATTCTGACCGGCTGCGTTTGCACGTTCTCGGAGATCGATGGCCTGTTGGAGAATTGCGACCGTAACGCTAAGCGACCACAGCTCAACCTGTGGGATCGGTCAAAGTGGGCAACCAAAACAAGTGACATTACGCGTTTGGTGGGGAAGCTGCAGAGCTATAAGAGCTCACTGACTCTACTATTCGTGATGTTGGTGCCTAACATGGCCCCTGCGCACGATCAAACGATGGTCGCTGACACCGCGAGATAGCACAACATCGGAGGAAGCCGATCGGAGAGCGGAACGATTAGAGACGCTCGCACAAAACATGGAGCGTTTCCAGGGGCATGTACAGCAGATATTGCAGGATCCAGACCTATCCCAGCGAATGCTCTCTTTCTCATCTCAGGCCGTCGTTCAATACACCCCTTCCACTATGGCCAGCGATAGCCATGCACCCACGGTATCAGACCGTCCCATGCCCGCCGTCACACATCTTGCCACTTCTAGCAGGGGCAGTGGTTCCTCCATCTTCACCACATCGTCCCAGCTGTCCCGTCAAAGCTTTCTACGCTCCATTGACAAAACCCTCGCCAAGACCCGAGTGTACAGAAATGCAAGAAGAAATGTGTCGCTGGATTCCTTCGACACCACCGAAACCGGACTTTCCCGCTGGTCACAGCTCAGCGGATTGAGCCTCGGTGAAATCTCGAACGTGTCCATCATCTGCCTACCCGTATACATTGTCGAGCTGAACAACGGGCAAGTGTATCAGCAGGTGATGGGGAGAATGGCGGATGGAAAGGTCAGGAGCGGAATGGTATCGCTACCACTATTGCAACGACTGCGACAGGAAAGCATCAATGCAGCTGCTGAATTGCGCCTTCGCTTACTTTCAGTCACCGAACGAGAAAGCCGGCTACTGGAGGCGGCGACAGAGGGCGATTCTAACACAATCCAGCTGCTGTTGGAGAAAACGGCATCACATATACACGCCAGCGATGCGAACAGGCAGACGTGCCTTCACCACGCGGCAGCAGGAGGACATGAGGCTACGGTCCGACTGCTGCTCGATCGTGGTGCAGAGATGGGTGCAAAGAACTCGACAAAGGAAACACCCCTTCATCTCGCGGCAAACAGAGGACATGAGGCTGCGGTCCGACTGCTGCTCGATCGTGGCGCAGAGATGGGCGCACAGAATTCGACGATGAATACGCCCCTTCACGTCGCGGCAGACGGAGGATATGCGGCTACTGTCCAACTGCTACTCGATCATGGTGCAGAGATGGAGGCAAAGAATTCGACAAAGAATACGCCCCTTCACGTCGCGGCAATCGGAGGACATGATGCTATAGTCCGACTGCTACTCGATCGTGGCGCCGAGATGGGCGCGAGGAATTCGACGATGAACACGTCCCTTCACGTCGCGGCAATCGGAGGACATGATGCTATCGTCCGACTGCTGCTCGATCGTGGCGCCGAGATGGACGCAAAGAATTCGACAAAGAATACGCCCCTTCACGTCGCGGCAGGCGGAGGACATGAGGCTACGGTCCGACTGCTGCTCGATCATGGCGCAGAGATGGGCGCAAAGAATTCGACAATATATACACCCCTTCACGTCGCGGCAGGAGGAGGACATGAGGCTACGGTCCGACTGCTGCTCGATCGTGGCGCAGAGATGGGCGGAAATTATTGGAGAGAGGATACGCCCCTTCACCTCGCGGCAAACGGAGGACATGAGGCTACGGTCCGACTGCTGCTCGATCGTGGTGCAGAGATGGGCGGAAATTATTGGAGAGAGGATACGCCCCTTCACCTCGCGGCAACCAGAGGACATGAGGCTACAGTCCGACTGCTGCTCGATCGTGGCGCAGAGGTGGACGTTAAGAATTCGACAATAAATACGCCGCTTCACGTCGCGGCAGGCGGAGGACATGAGGCTACGGTCCGACTGCTGCTCGATCGTGGCGCAGAGATTGGCGCAAAGAGTTCGAAAAAGAATACGCCCCTTCACCTCGCGGCAGGCGAAGGACATGAGGCTACGGTGAAACTGCTGCTCGATCGTGGCGCACAAATGGGCGCCAGGAATCGGACGGAGAATACGCCCCTTCACCTCGCGGCAGCCGGAGGACATAAGGCTACGGTGCAACTGCTGCTCGATCGTGGCACAGAGATTGGAGCAAAGAATTCGACAAAGAATACGCCCCTTCACGTCGCGGCAGCCGGAGGACATGAGGCTGCGGTCCAACTGCTGCTCGATCGTGGTTCAGAGGTGTACGTTATGAATTCTGAGGGCAAAACCCCCTTGCATGTTGCGCGTAAGCACCGACGGCTGGCTACGGTGCGGCTATTGGAAAACCAACTCACACTGCAGGGTACGCTTCCCTTGCACATCCGTACCCCATGTTGAGAGCTTAAGTCTTCTCACTCCCCCACTTTCAGTCGCCGTTTATGCGTTCGACAATCTACAGACGCAGCTGCTGACCCTCCTCGCCGTCGCGCAGACAGGCACACCACTGGACTCTGATAATTGGGATCGGGGATACGGGTTGCTAGTCAGCTGTGACAGTCCCGTGCTCGTGTACATGTGCAAGTTCTGGGCTGAGTGGGTTCAAATGTGGTGTTGTCGACGGGGGCATCTACAGACGCGGGCTGTGGGATTCGCCCGTTGAATACGTATATCATGTGGTGGTCGCTATAATATGGTCCCGCAACGGATGTCTCCTTTTTGACTTAATTCTCTTGCCATGCCAAAGAACTCGCCGAAACGAAAAAGCGATGCGCAAAATGAATTTCCGACAGTGATTTAAGAAGTGAATAAGGCGGCCCGTACGTGCGCGGGAAATCAAGTCATCAAAACCGAATGCGGAACACCAAATACGTGGCAGCGAGCCTCGCAACACCAACATCCCCCAATTGACGGGGCGATTAAGTGAGGTGTGGAGTGCAGCGGTGAAAGAGGCAACGAACCCATCGGAATCTTGCCTCCGGGAAATCCAGGCCGTCTGAAATCCGCCGTCAACGAGAGGGGTGGAGCTGCGGAGGTTGTCCATGCGGCAGCACCTGACACGAGCAGTTCGGTCAGTGTTCACCCCTCACCTACAAACGAAACGCTCCGATTCGTCGCTCAGTGTATGCACAACCCACCACTCACCACGCCCACGGGGTCGCGGGGTCGCGGGGTCGCGGTGACCCTGAAGCTGTCTGTTTCCGATGGCGCCCTGCTTACCAGAGACCTGCGAACAGAATTGCAGGCGAGTGGGCGAAGCTGATGGTGGATGAACCGGGCACCCATAGGGTGGAGTTCCTTGGGTTTGGCGACCGGTACAGGTGAAGGCATCTCCGGTCGTCCCTAGCCCACTTGTAGCGCTCGATTACCGAGATCAAGTTGGAGCAGTCGAGCGTGGGCTGACACCAAAGTCGTCCACAATGAACACTTGTATAGCCGCAAGTCGCGCCAGGGGTCGGGCTTCATCTCGGCGAAGGCAGACAAGCGGCTCGCCTCGAGATACTGCCAGCTCAGATGTGTCACTGTCTCACTAGTCAGTTTCTCGTGTGGATCAAGAACTGGCCAATTGCCATATGCTGGTGGTACCCAAACCGTGTCCAATCCCGAGAACACTTCTTCAAGTGCTGCCCCCATTGGAAGCCGGGAGACGGTTCTGTGGGTAGAGTGTGTGTTGTCGAGAGGAAAAGAGGGACGAGTGTATATTATAATAGGAGTACTAAAGGAAAAAACTGCTAGCCAAAAGAGATACTGTTGAAAGAATATCGATTCGGTGGTGAAGATCAAGAACAAGTATATTGAACAAGTATGTAGAACCGGAAGAGAAGTACAGAAAGAACAGCAAAATATCCCTTCTCACTTCCCCGCTCTTGTGTAA
>Ga0307516_10001520_pt1 | contig 31940 bp, 29 predicted proteins | sample 19_EM_MG_FD_203310 | JGI IMG/M metagenome (GOLD analysis project Ga0307516, IMG submission 203310) | Populus trichocarpa ectomycorrhiza microbial communities from riparian zone in the Pacific Northwest, United States - 19_EM | ecosystem: Host-associated > Plants > Roots > Unclassified | place...
GTACGCCTTTCACGGCGAGTGGAACTACATCGTCCATCCCGGACCCATCCCAGAAACTTTGCGAAACCAGACAATCAGCCTGTAACCGACCACCTAATTCATCGTCGAGCCCTTAGGAGCTCCCGCAGCGCCGAACCACCTGGCCAGCGCGACCTCGAGCGTCTGCTGATCCTCGCCGACCCAGGCGACGTGCCCGTCCGGCCGGAGCAGCACCGCCGGCACGTCCAACTCTTCGCTGATGTCGGCGACCTGGTCGACCCGGTCGGCCCAGCCGTCCACCGAAAGCCGCCCCGTCTGGTCGAGCAGCAGCCCGTTGCCGGTGCGCATCAGCTCGAACAGGCGCCCGTGCTTCAGCCGGACGTCGCGCAGCCGCCGCCCGAGCAGGGCGTGACCCGTGCCGAAGTCGTACCGGATGCTGATCGCCGTGATCTTCTCGATCAGGAACCGGTTGACGTCGTTGAAGTCCATCAGCTGCGCCAGTAGCCGCCGGACCGCCTGCGGCCCGGGCTCGTTGGTCGTCAGTTGCATCTGTGCGCGGGTGTTGTCCAGCACGTCGGCGGCCACCGGATGCCGCTCGGACTCGTAGCTGTCCAGCAGGTCGTCCGGCGCCCAGCCGGTGAGGGCCGCCGCCAGCTTCCAGCCCAGGTTGAACGAGTCCTGGATGCCGAGGTTGAGCCCCTGCCCACCCATCGGCGGGTGGACGTGGGCCGCGTCCCCGGCCAGAAACACCCGTCCGACCCGGTAACGCTCGGCCTGGCGGGTCGCGTCGCCGAAGCGCGACAGCCAGCGGGGGGAGTGCGCGCCGAAGTCGGTGCCGCCGTACTTGCGCAGTTGTTGCTTGAACTCCTCGAACGTCGGCGGCGTCGAGCGGTCCTCGACCACGCCCTCGGCCGGCACGACCGCTCGGAACACCCCCGGCTTGCCCGACGGTCCGATCCCGAACCGCTTCTCGGTCTTGCGCACCGCGGTCATCACTGCGGTGATGTCGTCCGGGGACGCCGTCACCTCCATCTCGCCCAGCAGGGTGTCGATTTTCGACGGCTCGCCGGGGAATCCGACCCCGAGCAGTCTCCGGACCGTGCTGCGCCCGCCGTCGCAGCCGACGACGAACCGTGCCCGCAACGGCGTCGCGGCGCCGTTTCCAAGGTGGACGGTTACGCCGTCGTCGTCCTGTTCCAGCCCGACCACCGCACAGCCGCGCCGGATCTCGGCGCCGGCTTCGGCCGCGTGCTCGGCGAGCAGCCGGTCGGTGAGCGTCTGCGGAATGCCGAGCACGTATCCGTGTGCGGTGTCCAGCCCGGTGGGAGCGGGCTTTTCGATGCCCGCGAAGAATCCCCGGACCTCGCCGGGACGGATCGGATACTGCTTGCCGTTTTCGAGGAACCGCTCCAGCAGCCCCCGCTGATCCATCACCTCGACACTGCGCACGTGCAGCCCGAGCGACCGCACGAACGGCGGCGGCTCGGCCTCCTTCTCCAGCACGAGCACGGTGACGCCGCGCAGCCGCAGCTCGCTCGCCAGCATCATGCCGGTCGGCCCGCCGCCCGCGATGATCACATCGAACATGCTTTCCGCCATGGTGTCGATTGTCGCGCCCAGCCGACGAGGGTGCGCCACGACCGGGGTCCTGCCGCACGCCCGGGAGCGCGGTATCCGGACATCCATCGACTTTCCCGGGCCCTTGGGGTACAGATGCACCGATGAAGACGATCCTGCGTGCGGCGGTGGCCGGCGGCCTGGTGCTGACCCTGGCCGCGTGCTCCGCCGACGAGCCGGCCACCCCCGGGTCCGCCGGCATCCGGCCGACCGTGCCGCCGTCCTCGGGCTCGGCCCAGGTGCCGGCGCTGGCCGCCACGACCGTCCGCCCGCTCGCCGGCACCGGCGCCGCGCCGTTCGACGACAGCCGGCAGTTGCAGGCACCGCCCGGCTGGACGGTCACCGTCTGGGCCCGGGTGCCCGGCGCGCGGCTGCTGGCCTGGACCCCGGACCAGCGGCTGCTGGTGTCGCGGCCCAAGTCCGGCGACGTCGTCGAGTTGGTCCCCGGCCAGGGCGATGCCGCGCCGGCCCAGCGCACCCTGGTCAGCGGGCTGAACCAGCCGCACGGGCTGGCCTTCACCGGCACCACGCTCTACGTGGCGGAGAGCGACCAGGTGGACCGCTTCACCTACCGGGCCGGGGCGCTGTCGGACCGGCAGGTCGTGGTCGATGGGCTGCCCGACGCGAAGAGCCCCGAGCTGGGCGGCAAATACGCGCACGCGCTGAAGAGCGTGGCGATCGGCAAGGACGGCGCGCTCTACGTCTCGGTCGGCTCGACCGGCAACGTGTCGGCCGAGGACCGGGACGCGAACCCGCAACGGGCCACCATCCTGCGGGCGCCGGCGGCCGGCGGGCAGCCCACGGTCTTCGCGCGCGGCGTGCGCAACGGCACCGGGCTGGCGGTCGATCCCGACGGCGGGGTGTGGACCGCGGTCAACAACCGGGACAACATCGAATACCCGTACGACGGTGACGACAAGGGTGAGGTCCTGCAGTCATACGTGAACGATCACCCGATCGAGCCGCTGGCCCGGCTCGAGCAGGGACGCGACCTCGGGTGGCCGTACTGCAACCCGGACCCCGACCTGAAGCCGGGCGAGAAGGACTCGCCGCAGAGCTACACCCGGCGGCCGTTCGTTCGGGACCTCCAGACCAACGCCGACGGCAAAAACCTCGACTGTACGGCGCTACCCCCGGTCGAGCAGGGCATGGGCGCACACTCGGCGCCGCTGGGGCTGGCCTTCGTCACGTCGCCGGGGCTGGCCGGCGGCTACGGGCCGGGGGCCCTGGTCGGCGTACACGGTTCGTGGAACCGCAAGCCGCCCCGGCCGCCGGAGGTGTCGTTCTTCGCCTGGCGCGACGGCACCCTCGGCCCGCAGCAGACGCTGCTCACCGGCTTCCAGAACCAGGACGGCTCGCGCTGGGGCCGGCCGGTGATGGCCGTGCAGGGCCCCGACCGCGCCCTGTACGTCAGCGACGACCTCGCCGGCGCCGTCTACCGCGTCACCGCGCCCTGAGGCCCGCCGCGGCCTCAGCCCAGCCGGTCGAGGATCTCGCGGCAGGTTCCGGTCCGGGCCTGGCCGAACGCGGTCCCGGCCCACAGGTTGAGCGCGCCCGCGTCGCCGGCCCGGGCCGCCGCGGCCCGGATCGGCGCGGTCAGGTGATGCACCGCCGGATAGGCGACCGGAGCGTGCGCGGAGTACGCGTCCGTGAAGCGGTTGCGCAGCGCCCGGGCCGGCTGCCCGGTGAACGCCCGGGTCACCACCGTCGCGCCGCCGTCGCCCAGCGCCGCCCGGTGCGCCGGCCTCGTCCCCGCCTCGGCCGCGAGCAGGAACATCGTGCCCACCTGGACCGCCGTCGCGCCGGCCGCGAGCAGCTCGTGGACGTCCGCCGCGCCGCCCACCCCGCCCGCCGCCACCACGGGCACGGACACCGCCGCCCGCACCTCGCGGACCACCTCCGCCGTGCCGCGGTCGCCGAGGTAGCTCGCGGGGCGGGTGGTCGCGGAGTGCCCGCCGGCGCTGCCGCCCTGGGCCACGACCACGGCGGCTCCTGCCGCCACGGCCTGCCGGGCCTCGTCGGCGTCCGTGACGGTGACCAGCACCGTCGATCCGGCCCGGCGTAGGGCGTCGACCACGTCGGCGGCAGGGATGCCGAAGGTGAAGCTCACCCACGCGGGCGCCGCGGCCACCGCCAGCTCGATCTTGGCCGCGAAGTGGTCGTCGTCGAGCAGGCGCGGCGCCGGCAGCTCGACGCCGTACCGGTCGGCCTCCGCCGCCAGGCGCGCGCGGTAGGCCTCGACCGCCGCGACGTCGGCGGCGGACCGCGAGGGCACGAAGATGTTGAGGCCGAAAGGCCGGCCGGTGTCGCGCAGCTCCCGCAGGTCGCGTTCCACGGCCTCCGGCGTCAGGTAGCCGGCGGGCAGGAACGCCGCGGCCCCGGCCTCGGCGGCGGCCCGCACCAGCGCGGTCGTGGACACCCCGCCGGCCATGGGCGCGACGACGACCGATCGTTCGCATTCGTCCAGCACCTGAATACTGTAGGACCCACCTCTTTGCGCATGGTCGGCACGCTCAGCTCGCTCCCATGGATCTTTGAGGTATCCGGCCTAACCTGGGCTGCATGGTGATTGACCTGACGGACGGCCGGAGCGGGCCGGACGAGCCCGGCACGTCACCCGATCAGCCCGTCCGCCGCCCCTGGGGGACGTATCTCAGCGGCCGGTCGCGCCGGCTGCTGCCCTGGGCGGCGGTCGTCGCCGCGCTGGCGCTGACCGCCGCGATCTTCTTCCGCTGGGGCTCCGCCGCCGAGCCGGCGCCGGTCGCCGCGCGGCCCGCCCCCTCGGCCTCGGCCACGGCGCTGACCGTCCCGCAGGTCTACGACACGCTGCTGCCGTCGGTGGTGTTCATCCAGGCCACCGGCGGTTCCGCCGCGGTTGGGCCGGGCGTCGAGGGCGGCACCAGCACCGCCGAGGCCGCCACCGGGACCGGGGTGGTCGTCAACGCCGACGGCACGGTGCTCACCGCGCTGCACGTCGTCCAGGGCGCCACGGCGATCCAGGTGACCTTCGCCGACGGCACCCGCGCGGCGGCCAAGGTCGCCACCGCCGAGGCCGCCAGCGACATCGCGACGCTCACCGTCGCCAAGCTGCCGTCCGTGGTCGTGCCCGCGGTGCTCGGCGGCGCGGGGCTGGGCGTGGGTGACGACGTGGTCGCCATCGGCAACCAGCTCGGCCTGCGGTACAGCACCACCGCCGGGGTCGTCTCCGGCCTCGACCGCTCGGTGGGTCGGGGCAAGACCGCCGACCTCACCGGGCTGATCCAGTTCGACGCGGCGGTCAATCCGGGCAGCTCCGGCGGGCCGCTGATCAACACCAGGGGCGAGGTCGTCGGCGTCATCGTCGCCCTGGCCAACCCGACCGAGGCCGGGACGTTCATCGGCGTCGGCTTCGCCGTGCCGATCGGCGCGGCGCTCGGCGGCTCCGGCGAAGGCACCGGCCCAGCACTGCCCCTCTGACCAGCACCGCCCCTCTGACCAGCACCGCCCCTCTGACCAGCAGCAAGCCCCGACTCTCAAGGACGGACCCATGAATTCACCGGTACGCGGCGGCCAGGACTGGACGGACGCCGGTCGGCTGACACCCGGCGGTCTGCCCGCAGCGCCCGCCGGCCCGGTGGAGCAGGTGCTCTACGAGGTCAAGAAGGTCATCGTCGGGCAGGACGTGCTGATCGAGCGGCTGCTGGTCGCGCTGCTCGCCCGCGGCCACATCCTGGTCGAGGGCGTGCCGGGGCTGGCCAAGACGCTGGCGGTCAAGTCGCTGGCGGAGGCGATCGGCGGCCAGTTCCACCGGGTGCAGTTCACCCCCGACCTGGTGCCGGCCGACATCCTCGGCACCCGGATCTACCACCAGCCGACCGGCGAGTTCCAGGTCTCGCTGGGCCCGGTGTTCACCAACCTGCTGCTGGCCGACGAGATCAACCGGGCGCCGGCGAAGGTGCAGAGCGCCCTTCTCGAGGTGATGCAGGAGCAGCAGGTCACCATCGGCCGGGAGACGCACCGGGTGCCGCTGCCGTTCCTGGTGATGGCCACCCAGAACCCGATCGAGTCCGAGGGCACCTATCCGCTGCCCGAGGCGCAGGTCGACCGGTTCATGATGAAGGTCCTGGTCGGCTACCCGAGCGCGACCGAGGAGTTCGTCGTGGTCGAGCGGGCGATCGGCACGGCCGCGGCGATCGTCCGGATCATCGATCCGGAGGCGCTGGTCGCCATGCAGGGCGAGGCCGACCGGGTCTACATCGACCCGTCACTGATCGAGTACGCGGTCAGCCTCGCCAACGCCACCCGGCAGCCCGGCATGGTGGGCCTGGCCGACCTGGCCCGTTACGTCACCTTCGGCGCCAGCCCGCGCGCCTCGATCAGCCTGGTGCTGGCCGCCCGCGCGCTCGCGTACATCCGGGGCCGCGAGTACGTCGTACCCCAGGATCTGACCGACCTGGCCCTGGACGTCCTGCGGCACCGGCTGGTGCTGTCCTACGAGGCGCTCTCCGACGACGTGACGGCCGACGCCGTCCTGCAGAAGATCCTGGCGGCGCTGCCGATCCCGGATCCCGCGGGCCGGGGCCACTGAGCGATGAGCACCGCCAGCGACCGATTGCTGCGCCGCCTGGAATGGCAGGTGGTACGCCGCCTCGACGGGCGCCTGCAGGGCGCGTACCGCACGCTGTGGCACGGCGCCGGCACCGACTTCACCGACCTGCGCACCTACACGCCCGAGGACGACGTCCGGCACATCGACTGGAACGTCACCGCGCGGCTGGACGAGCCGTTCGTGCGGCAGTACACCGAGGACCGGGAGATGACCGCCTGGCTGGTGCTCGACCGCTCGGCGTCGATGCGCTTCGGCGCCGCCGGGCACGGCAAGGACTCGGTCTCCGCCGAGTTGGTGGTCGCCCTGGCCCGGCTGCTCACCCAGGGCGGCAACCGGGTGGGTGCGATCCTGTACGACAACCGTGCGCACCAGGTGATCCCGCCGCGCACCGGCCGCAACCAGATCCTGCGCCTGGCCCACGAGCTCACCCGGCCGCAACCCGCCGCGCCGCCCGGCACGACCACGGACCTCGCGGCGATGCTGCGGCTGGCCGCGTCGACCACGTCGCTGCGGCGCAGCCTGGTCTTCGTGGTCTCGGACTTCATCGGCGATCCGGGCTGGGACCGGGCCCTGGGCATGCTCACCCACCGGCACGAGGTGGTGGCCGTCCGGATCGTGGACCCGGCCGAACTGGACCTGCCCGACGTGGGGCTGGTGCTGGTCGAGGACGCCGAGACCGGGGAGCAACTGCTCGTCGACTCCAGCGATCCGCTGCTGCGCCGTCGGCTGGCCGAGCAGGTCAGCGCCCACGAGGAGGCCGTCACCGACGGCATGCGCCGGGCCGGGGTGCGCCCGCACCGGATCACCACCGATCAGGATCTGCTGCGGGCGCTGGTCGACCTGGTGCTGCAGTCGGGACGGCGGTGAGCATGCGATATCCGATCATGCTGGTGGTGGCCGTGGTCGTCACGGTCGCCGCCGTCTGGGCGTACCTGAGGCTCCAGCGACGCCGCACCCAGGCCCTGGCCGCCTTCGGGGCCGGCGGTCCCGGTGGGTCGCGGCGGGCCGCCGTGCGCCGGCACCTGCCGTACGTGTTGCTGCTGGCGGCGCTGCCGCTGCTGCTGGGCGGCCTGGCCCGGCCGCAGGCCACCATCGACGTGCCCCGGGTGTCCGGCACGGTCGTGCTGGTCTTCGACGTCTCCAACAGCATGGCGGCCAAGGACGTCGCGCCGAACCGCCTCGCCGCCGCGCAGGCGGCCGCGACCGGCTTCGTCGAGGAGCAGCCGGACACGGTGGACGTCGGCGTGGTCGTCTTCGGCGACCAGGCCCTGACCACCCAGGCGCCCACCGACGACCACGCGGCGGCGCTCGCCGCGATCAACCGGCTGACCGCGACCGGCGGCACCTCGCTGGCGCAGGCGATCCTGGCCTCGCTGACCACGATCACCGGCAAGCCGGTGGCCCTGCCGGAGTCCGGCGCCGCCCCGCCCGACCTGGGCTACTGGGGCTCGGCGAGCATCGTGGTCTTCTCCGACGGCGAGGACACCGGCGGCCCGGAGCAGGCCGAGGCGGCCGCGGATCTGGCTGCCGCCGCCGGGGTACGCATCCAGACCGTGGGCGTCGGCACCACCGCCGGCGCCACGGTCGAGGTCGAGGGCTACCAACTCGCCACCAAGCTCAACGAGCAGGTGCTCCAGGGCCTCGCCGACGCCACCGGCGGCAGCTACCTGACCGCCGGTGACCCCGACGCGCTGGCCGCCTCGACCCGCTCGATCGATCTGCGGCTGACCAGCAAGAAGGAGCCGGTCGAGCTCACCGGCCCGGTCGCCGGGCTCGCCCTGCTGCTGCTCGCGGCCGGCGCGCTGCTGATGATTCGCTGGCACGGGAGGATCGTCTGATGTCGCTCAGCTGGCCCTGGGCGCTGACCGCGCTGCTGATCATCCCGCTGCTGCTGGTGTTCCGGTGGTGGGCGAACCGCCGCCGCAAGCGGGTGGCCCTGCGGGTGTCGAGCGTCGCGCTGATCCGGGCGGCGCTGCCCGGGCGGTCGCAATGGCGCCGGCGGATCCCGGTGATCCTGTTCCTGACCGGCCTGCTGGCGCTGGCCGGCGCCATCACCCGGCCGCAGGCGTCGCTGGCCGTGCCGTCGAACGAGAGCACCATCATGCTCGCCATCGACGTCTCCGGCTCGATGTGCGCGACCGACGTGGCGCCGAACAGGCTGACGGCCGCGACCGCGGCGGCCCGCGAGTTCGTCGAGGACCAGGACGGCGAGACCCGCATCGGGCTGGTGGCGTTCTCCGGCATCGCGGCCCTGCTGGTCCCGCCGACCACCGACCAGGACGCGCTGCTCGCGGCGATCGACTCGCTGACCACCGCCCGCGGTACGGCCATCGGCCAGGCGATCCTGACCGCCATCGACGCCGTCGCCGAGATCAACCCGGACGTGCCAGCCACCGGCGTCGACCTCGGCGACGGCGTGCCCGGCTCGGCCGTCACCGACTACGAGCCGGACACCATCGTGGTGCTCACCGACGGCGCGAACAGCCGCGGCGTCGACCCGGTCACCGCCGCCGAGCAGGCCGCGGCCCGCCGGCTGCGGGTCTTCACGATCGGCTTCGGCACGACCCAGCCCAGCCAGATGGTCTGCACCCCGGATCAGGTCAGCGGCGGTTCGACGCTGCGCCGGGACCCGCAGGGCTTCGGCGGCGGTGGCGGGCGCAACCAGCAGATCGACGAGGAGGCGCTGACCCAGGTGGCCGACCTGACCGGCGGCCGCTACTTCCAGGCCGAGGACGCCGAGCAGCTCAGCGACGTGCTCGGCGACCTGCCGAGCGAGATCGGGCTGCGCCGCGAGGACGTCGAGATCACGTCCTGGTTCGTGCTCGCCGGCACCCTGCTGGTCTTCGCCGGGCTCGGCCTGTCGCTGTGGTGGAACCGCTCACCCGGCGGCCCGAGGCGGCGCAGGGCCGTCGTGACCCCGCCGTGACGAGATGAATTCTCGCGGGATCGCTCGACCTGCCGGACCTGCCACCGTAATCTGACCGCTCGAACAACAGCCGGTTACGGAAGGCCGCACAATGTCCGACCGGGACGTCGACATCGCCATTCGTGACGACGGCAGCCTCGTGATCCGACCACACGGCACGGTCGGCCCCGACCAGGCTGTCTATCTCCAGCAGACCCTGGTCCACGCGCTGCGGCATACCCGCCCGCTGCGCCTGATCCTCGAGTTGCGCTACGTGGCCGACATCGACCCGATCAACGTGGGCACGTTCGTCGCGGCCTGCGGGCTCGGCGACGACCACCAGGTCGCCGTCTTCCTCGACAACCCGTCCGACGACATCGCCGATCGGCTCGCGGCCGCCGGTGTGCCACGGCAGCGGCTGCGCCACACAGTGCTGCCGGAGCCAGCCGGCTGACCTTGCGTCTGCTCGCCATGATCGGGCTCGGCGTCGCTGTCGCCGCGACAGGCCGTGAGGACTGATCGAGAGGGATCCGGCGTCGGCGCGGGTGAACCGTATCGCCGGTGGGCCGCGATAGTCCTTGTGTGCGCGGAAGAAGGACCACCCAGAGCGAGCCGGTCACCGAGCTCAGCAGCGACACCGAGCTGCTGAGTGCGGTCGCCGGTGCCCGGGTGGAGGCCCTCCGGCTGCTGCACCACCGGCATGCGCCCTGGTTGCGGGCCCGGCTGGCCCGCCGCTGCGCCGATCCGGACGTGGTCGACGCCGCGATCCAGGACACGTTCCTGGCCGTGTGGCGCGACGCCCACCGCTATCGCGACACCGGCGCCGAGCCGGCCGCCTGGATCTGGACCATCGCGGTGCGCCGGCTCGTCTCCGCCCTGCGCGGCCCGGGCCACCGCTGGCTGGGCGGCCACAGCACCACCGAGGCGACCACGACGGCTCCCTCCGCCGAGGAGCTGGTGCTGCTCCGGGTCGAGCACGGTGATCTCGGCGCGGCCCTGGACCGGCTGCCTCCCGAGCTGCGCGCGCTGATCCAGGCCACTGCTCTCGACGGGCTGACCGTCCGGGAGGCCGCGCGCCTGCTGGGCGTGCCCGAGGGCACTGCCAAGACCCGGCTCATGCGAGCGCGGGCCCGGCTTCGGGAGCTGCTGTCATGACGGCACGAGGAGAGGCCATGACCTGGCACGTGAGTGTGGAGCTGTTCGAGGCGTACGACCAGGGCCGGCTCGACCCCAGCCGGGTCATGGCGGTGGACGCGCACCTGCAGGCCTGCCCGGTGTGCCGCGGCGCCGTGCCGGTCGACGTGGTCTGGCTCGACCGGAGCTGGTCGGTGGTGCTCGACGCGGTCGAGAGCCCCGCGACCGACCGGGCCGAGCGGGTGCTCCAGCGGCTCGGCCTGCCCGAGCACCGCGTCCGGCTGCTGTCCGCGACCCCGGCATTGCGCTGGTCCTGGCTCGCCTCGACCGCCGCCGTGCTGGCCTTCGCCGTGGTCGCGGCCTACACGGGACGGGCGGGCGCCGAGACGGTCCAGCTGCTCTTCCTGATCATCGCGCCGGTGCTGCCGGTCCTCGCGGTCGCCACCGCGTACGGGCCGCCGGCCGATCCGATGCACGAGATCACGGCGACGACGCCGCTGGCCGGGCCCTCCCTCGCGCTCTGGCGGGCCACGGCGGTGGTGGGCGTCTCGATGGCCATGGGCCTGGTCGCGGCCATCCTGCTGCCCGGCCCGGGGTGGTATGCGCTGGCCTGGCTGCTGCCCGCGTTCCTGCTCTGCGTGAGCACCCTGGCCCTCGCGACCGCGATGCCGCTGCGGGTCGCCGCCGGGGTGTTCGGCGGCGCCTGGCTCGCCGGGACAGGCGCGCTGGCGGTGTCCGGCGCGGACGTGTCGCCCGCCTTCCACGAGCCCGGTGCGCAGGCCGGCTACCTGGCGGCGGCCGTCGCGGCCGCCGCCGTCCTCACTGTGCGGCGCCGCCGCCTCGATCCGGGAGAGACGCGTTGAGCATCGTCAGCATCATCGGCCTCGGCAAGCGCTACGGCGCCACGACCGCGCTGGCAGGTCTGGACCTGGAGATCGGTCCCGGGGTGACGGGGCTGCTCGGGCCGAACGGCGCCGGCAAGACCACCCTGTTGCGCTGCCTGGCCACGGCGCTCGCGCCGGACAGCGGCCGCATCGAGGCGTTCGGTCTCGATCCGGCCGTCGCCGGGCAGCGCACCGAGCTGCGCCGGCGACTCGGCTACCTGCCCCAGGATCCCGGCCTCTACCCGAACTTCACCGCGTTCGCGTTGCTGGACTACGTCGCGGTGCTCAAGGAGCTGACCGACGCGCCCCGGCGCCGCGCCGAGGTCTGCCGGGTCCTGGCCGAGGTCGGCCTGGAGGATCAGGCCCGGGTCACGGTGCGCAAGCTCTCCGGCGGCATGCGCCAGCGGCTCGGGCTGGCCCAGGCCCTGCTCGGCGACCCGGCGCTGCTGGTCCTCGACGAGCCGACGGTCGGGCTGGATCCGGAGCAGCGGATGCTGTTCCGGGCGCTCATCTCCCGGCTCGGCGAGACCCGGACGGTGCTGCTGTCGACCCATCAGACCGAGGACGTCGGTGCGCTCTGCGAGCGGGTCGTGGTGCTGCGCCAGGGCCGCGAGGTCTTCGACGGCACCCCGCGCGCGCTGGCCGCGCTGGCCGACGGCCGGGTCTGGCTCTCCGCGACCGCGCCGGACACCCATCAGGTCTACTGGCGCAACGCCGACGGTGAATACCGGACCCTCGGCGCCCGGCCACCGCACGGGGAACCGGTGCGGCCGTCCATCGAGGACGGATACCTCATGCTGCTCGGGCCGGTCGCCACCGAGGCGGTCCGATGACCACGACGGTGACGTCCCCGCCACCCGTGCGGGTCACGGCCCGCGCCACCACCCGGGCGCTGGCGCTGCTGGAAGGCCGGCTGCTGCTGTGCGGCCCGCTGCTGTGGGTGGGCGTCGTGCTCGCCGCCGCGCTGTGCACCACCTGGGGCTGGACCACGCAACCGGACTGGCCGTCGTTCACCGGCAACGCCGGCATGGCCGCCCTGGTCCTGGCGGGCTTCCTGCTGCTGCTCGGCCATCAGGCCGCCTCCCGCGACCACCGGTACGGCACCGCGGAGACCGCCTCGGCCCTGCCGACCTCGGCCCGGCAGCGAACGATCGCCCTGCTCGCGCTGGTGCCGGTGGCCGGTCTCGCCGGCGCGCTGGCCTTCGGGGCCGCCCTGCTCGCGTTGGCGCCCGCCTGGCCCGCCGGCGACTTCGACCCGTGGCTCGCGCTGATCACGGTGACGGTGCCGATGGCCGGCGTGGCGCTGGGCGTCGCGGTCGGCCGCTGGCTGCCGGCCACGGCCGCCGGGCCGCTGGCATTGTTCGCGTCCGCGGCGGTGCTCGGCGCCCTGCCGGTCCTCGGATCCGGCGCCGGCGACCTGCCCTGGGTACTCTTCCCCGTGGTGGTCGACCCGGTGCTGCCCGGCGCCCCACAGCCGACGGCCTGGCACCTGCTGTATCTGGCGGCGGTGCTGATCGCCGTGGGTGCCGCCATCCCGCTGCGGCACCGGCGGGCGCTGCCGGCGATCGTGCTGGTCCTGGCGCTGCTGAGCGCGGGGGTCGCGGTGCGGCGACAGCTGGACGAGCGGGCGGCTGCCGGGCCGGCCGCCCAGGCGGTGGAGTCGCAGCGCTGCGAGCGGCACGATCGGGTCAGCTACTGTGCGCTACCCGGCTACGGCCGGTGGATCCCCCTGTGGCGGGCCGCCGTCGAGCCGGTCGTGCGGGCGGTCCCGCCGGCCGCGGGGGAGCTGCCGGCCGTGCGCCAGGGGACAGCTCTGCCGTCGAGCGTCATCACCACCACCTCCTGGGGCAGGCACGGCCGCTGGGCCGCGGAGAGCCGGGCCCGGCTGTCTCAGAAGTACATCCGGCTCCTGCTCGGGATGCCGGCCCCGCCGGAGTCGCCGTCCCCCACGGGAGCCGAGCCCACCTGTTCCGGTGCCGGGCAGCTCCGCACCGTGGTGGCGCTCTGGCTGGCGGCGCAGGCAGATCCGGAGGGCGACGTGCTCCGCCACCCCGGCAAGGTGTCGCTCGGGATGGTCCGGTTCGGCCGGGCCGAGATCCAGGCCGCGGCGAGGCTGCACGACGCACCGGTGCCGCAGGTGACGGCGATGCTGGCGGAGCACTGGGCCGCGATCCGTTCGCCGGCGCCGGTGGGTGGCGTGCTGGCACCCTTCGGCGTGACCGCGGTCCAGCCGGACGGTGAGACGCCGTGTCCGTGAGCCTGCGCGCACGGCAAGCAGTCCTTCTCGTCGGGCCGCTCGTCCGGATCGTGCCCTGGGTGCCGGCGGTCACCGCGGCGGCGCTGGCCCTGCTCGCCCTGGTGCCGGCGGTCCTCGGCGCGCGCGCCCCGGACACCCAGGTCTGGGGGCTGCGCATCGCGGCCGTGCTGCTCGGGGCCGGCGCGAGCTTCGCCATGGTGGACATGATGATCCCCCTGAGCGTCACACCGACGCCGCGCTGGCTGCGCCAGTGGCTCCGGTTCGCGATCGCCCTGGGGCCCGCCGCCGGGGTCTGGTGGGGTCTGTGTCTGCTCGCGGCGGCGTCGATGCCGGGCGACGGACCCGGCGGTGCCACGCTCACGCTGCCCGTCGCCGGCCTGGCGGTCGAGGCGGCTGTCTGCGGCCTGGCGGGGGTGGCCGGCGCGGCGGTGGCGGCCCGGTCGGGACACAACCGGACGACCGCGCTGGCCGGGCCGGCGATCCAGGCGCTGCTGCTGGCGATGTCGCTGGCGCTGAACGGGGGGTGGTCACCGTGGCGGCTGCCGCTGGACGGCAGGTGGGACCAGGTGCACCGCTACTGGTCGATGGCGTTGCTGGTGTGCGCGGCGGTGCTGCTGGCGGCGAACCGCGACGAGCGGTCGCCACGGGGATTCTAGGCCGGCCACACGTTGACGTCCGGTCCTGTGTGCGCTGTCGACATGTCGCGGGTCCGTCATGCGGCCGTAACGTCCGTGACATCGATAGTCATCGAGGATCGGAGGCTCTGGTGAATCCTCTCCGGCGGCTCGTCCGCAGTCTTGTCACCGTCCTGCTGGGCGTGGTCGCCGGGATGGTCGTGCCCGCCCCGACCCTCGCCGCCGGCCTCGAACCGGTGACGTCGTTCGGCTCGAATCCCGGCAACCTTTCCATGTACGTCTACCGGCCCAACGGGCTGCCGGCCGGTGCTCCCGCGGTCGTCCTGCTGCACGGTTGCACCCAGAACGCCGCCGGGTACTTCGCGAACTCGGGCTGGCGCACGTTCGCCGACCGGTGGCGCTTCGCGTTGGTGCTGCCCGAGCAGAAGATCGCGAACAACGCCAGCTCGTGCTTCACCTGGTTCGCCGCCGGCGACACGGGCAGGGACCAGGGCGAGGCGCTGTCCGTACGGCAGATGGTCGACCGGGCCGTGACCGGCTACGGCCTGGATCCGAGGCGGGTCTTCGTCTCGGGCCTGTCCGCGGGCGCGGCGATGAGCGCGGTCATGCTGGCGGCCTATCCGGACGTGTTCGCCGCCGGATCGGTGGTCGCGGGGCTGCCGTACTGGTGCGCCACCTCGCTGATCCAGGCGGGCACCTGCCAGTACTGGCCGCCCGACCGGACCCCGGCACAGTGGGGTGACCTCGTGCGCGCGGCCTATCCGGGCTACGCCGGGCAGCGGCCGCGGGTGGCCGTCTGGCAGGGCCGAGCCGACCACACTGTGGTGCCCGCGAACGCCGTGGAGCTGCGCGACCAGTTCACGAACGTGCTGGGGATCCCGGCCCAGCCGTCATCGACGAGCTCGCTGCCGGCCGGCACCACGCTGGAGGTGTACGGCGCCGATCAGGTGCGGCTCTACCAGGTGGCCGGCATGGGGCACGGCACGCCGGTCGATCCCGGGCCGGCAGCCGAGCAATGCGGCACGGTCACGGCGTACTTCCTGGACACGATCTGCTCGGCTTACCATGACGCCCTGTTCTTCGGCCTCGGCGCTGGCGGAGGCGCCGGTCCACCGGAGCTATGATCCGCCTGGCGCCGCCTCGCCGGTGCCGGCGCCCTCATCGCCGCCGGTGGTGTCGCGATGACGCTGCTCGACCGTCCGGCCGTGGTCGTCGTCGCGTTGTTCGTCGTCGGGCTCGGCGTCGGGCCCGTCATCATCCTGACCGGGACGCTGATCGAGAGGCACGTCGGAACCGCGCTGCTGACCCAGTCGTTCGCCCTGATGGGGGCGCTGAGCGCGGCCGGCATCGCGCTCTCCGGGCTGGTCGGTGGCGCCACCGTCGAGGCGCAGGGCCACCTCGGTGGCTTCCTCCTGATTGTCGGCTACGGGGTCGCGTTGTGCCTGGTCAGCCTCGCCCTGCGCGGCTTGGTGAGCGGCTCGCGGGCGATGAGTGAGGGCTGCGGGCCGTTGCCCGCCGAGCCGGTCCACGCGGGCAACCCCCAGCCGCGACGTTGACGGCCATAGTCGCGGTCATGAGTCCTGACGTGATCGCCGACGACAACTGTCGCTTGTGGGCCGAAGAGGTCGGGAATGGGCCACCACTTGTGCTCTGCCACGGTGGACCTGGGCTGTGGGACTACCTCGACGATGTCGCCGCCATGCTCCGCGACCACGCGCGGACCGTGCGATGGGACCGGCGTGGCTGCGGCCGGTCGGAGCGGCGCGGACCCTACTCGGCCGGGTGCTGATGCTGCTCGACGACGGCGGCGTCCTGCCGGGCAACCCGAGCGGGCTGTTCGAACGGGTCGCGTTGTTCGCCGGGCGCGGCTGGGTCGGACCGGCCGGGCTTTCCGGGGTCGCGCCGGGCCGGCAGTGGTGGGACCGTGACAGGAGACGGTGAGCCGTGCCGACGGACGGAGGGCGAGCAATGGGTGTTGACGCCGCCCAGGTGGAGGTGGGACGGTGCCGGGCGCTGGCCGCGGCGGACCCGGTCACCTATGAGCCGGAGCTCGGTGCGGCGCTGTATACCCGCTGCCACGAGCTGCACAGAGCCCGCGGCCCGGTCACCGCGACCGGACTCGCGCTGCTGGAGGAGGGTATCGCGCTGCACCGGCGGCTGCTGCGGCGCAACCCGACCTCGCTCCCGCAGCTCGCGCTGATGCTGTGCTGGCTCGGTGATGCCCAGTCCCGGCTCGGCATGGACGCCAAGGCCCGGGAGCTGATGGAGGAGGGTGTCGGGCTGATCCGGCGCTTGGCGCACGAGCAGCGCGACGTCTACGAGGATCAGCTCGCCCGTGCCCTTGCCCTCGTCAGCCACACTCTGTCGCGCACCGGCGAGCACGACGCGGCCGTGAGCGCGGCCCGGGAGTCCGTGGCGATCTGGCGTGACCGGGTCGCCGAGCGTCCCGGCCCGCACGACACGGACCTCGTGGCGGCATTGCACATGCTGTGTTTCGCCCTGACGGACGCCGGGCGGGAGGACGAGACGCTGGCCCCGGCGCAGGAGTCGGTGACGATCGCGCGGCGTCTACGCGCCGGTCCCTCCGGGGTGGGCTCCGCGCGCCTGCTCGCGAACGGGCTCGACCTGCAGATGGCGGCGCTCGCCAACGGTGGACGACGCCAGGAGGCGGTTGCCGTGGCGGAGGAGGCTGTGCACAGCTATCGAGAGGCGGGCAGGAACGGCGACCGCGCCCGCAGCCTGAACTACCTGGGGGCGCTGCACAATCTGATCAAGCTGCAGCTGCAGCTTGAGCGCAAGCGGGAGGCCCGACCGTACGCGGACCTGGCCGTGCTGGAGTGCCTCAAGCGCATCCGCGACACCGACGACCTCGCCGAGCTGTCCCGCGTGGTCTCCGAGTTCGCCGGGACGATCCTGGACCTCGGCATGTCCTGGCAGTCCGGGGCGCTGGTCAAGAGGGCTAACCAGCGGCTGAACCCTCAGCCGCGGGGGTTGGGCAAGCTGATCGCACGGCTTCGCCGGGGCTGAGGCGCGGTCACGGGCCACTGTGGATCAGCGGCGCCCACAGCTCGGGATGCTCGGGGAACCTCGCCCGTAGCCGGCGGGTCACCTCGTGCACGGCCCCGGCGGCGCCGTCCGCGGTCGGTGAGTCGCCGAGCAGGCGGTAGAAGCGCCGGGAGGCCATGGCCGCGACCTGGTCGTTGATCGGCCAGAGGGTGGCGACCACGTGCCGGTAACCGGCGAGCTGGAACGCCGACCCCAGTGGGATCGCCTCGTCCGCCTGGAACAGGCTGCCCTGCCCGGTGGAGCACGCCGACAGGTAGGCCAGTTCACCGTTCCGCAGCCCGGCCCTGCTGATCTCGGGGACGCGCAGCGTCCGGTCGTGCAGGTGCAGCCCGCTCTTGGACGCCTTCTCCGGGTGGCTGGTCGCGTGGCAGGAGAAGTGCACCCAGCCGGCTTGCGGCAGCGAGCTGAGGACGGCCGCGGCGGTGGCATCGTGGTCCGCGAGTGTGACCGCGTCCGGCGTGCGGGCCAGCAGGTGCGCGGTTTCCGCGGCGGTCGCGGGCAGCTCCGGCAGCCCGTCCGTGTGCCGCATGGTGACGATCAGCTGCGTGCGGGCGGTCCCGCCCCCGCGCCGCCGGGCGAGCATCAGCGCACGAATGCTCGGAGCGTACGAGCTGACCACCCGGTCGAGGGCGGTGGGCCCGCCGGGCAGTCCGGCCGCGTGCAGGGGCAGCAGGCTCAGCGGCCCGGTGGCCACCCACCACACGCGCGGCAGCGGCGTTCCGGGGCTGGGTGGCGTGTCGTGCCCGAGCGCGGTCAGCACCGGCCCGGTGACCGCCTCCCACAGCCACGCGAGCAGATCCTGCGTGGCACCCTGCGGTGGGGTGGCCCGGGCCTTCGTGACCGTGTTCTCGACGAAGAACTCCACGCCCGCCAAGGCGGTCGCGTAGGCCTCGGCCTCCGCCACGGTCAGCCTGGGCAACGGTACGCGCACAGCCGCATCCAGCCGCAGCACCACCGCGTCACCCCCAGCCGTCCCCACGTTGACGAGCACTACGGCGCCCTCGACCGCCGCGCCCCGCAGCTCGGCTAGCCGGGGCGGCGACAGGAAGCCGGACAGCTCCGGAACGTCCCGGATCCGGTGCAGCAACCGGTCCCAGCGGTCGGCGAGCTGCCGCGGTGGCCGCCGCAGCGCCGACGCGTGGCTGAGGTCGTGCAGGCGCCCGCCGATCACCGACCGGGTGTCCAGCTCGGCCACCAGCGCCTGGAACTCCCCGGCGAGGGCGGGGGCAGCGCGGGAGAGCGCTGCCAGGTCGGCCCGGGCGTTGAGCTGGTTCGACAGCAGGATGCCGCGGCCGAGCTCGGCGAGCTCGACGCCCCGGTCCACCTCGCCCAGCGCGAGGTGGGCAGCCGTGGCCTCGCCCACCAGATTCCCGATGCCGCTGAGCTGGTGCTCCTGATCGGACCACCCCAGACCCGGCGGCGCGCACCGGGGCAGCAGCTCAACCGCCGCGCCCCACATCGCCGCCGCGTCGGCGAGCAGGCCGGCCTGCAGGGCCAGCCGGCCGATGTTCGTGTACGTGCGCGCCAGCCCGGTCGGGGTGGTGACCGTGGCAGTGCCGACCGCGGTGATGAGCCTGCGCACCATCTCCTGCCGACGCGCCGGATCAACCGCCTGCTCCTGGTGGGCGACCGCCAGGTTCTGCAGGCGGTCGAGCAGGAACGGTGAGTCCGGCCGGGTCAGGGCCGCCGCCCGCTCGATCAGGTCCACCGCCCGGGCGAGATCCGCCCGGTCGAGATCCGCTCGGGTGCCGAGGCGGTGCCGGTGCAGCAGGGCGCCGGCGAGGTTCTCGGCGAACCGGGCCCACTGCGGGTCGTGTTCCCCGACCGCACCGAGCGCCTGCTCGCCGAGGCCGACGGCGGCGTCCAGGTCGGCCGGATTGCCGTTCTCCCGGAAACGCCGCAGCAGAAGACCGCTGAGGTCGCACTGGAGCAGGCGCCGCTCCGGGGGCTTGGGTCCTGCGGTGGCGACGGCGCGCTCGCCCAGGTCGACCGCGGTGTCCAGGTCGGCCCGGTCCCGGTCGCGGTCGAACAGCTCGGCGTAGCAGGAGGCCAGCCCGGAGAGCCGGGTTGCGCCCTCGGGATGGCCGTCCGGCAGCGCCTCGACGGCACGGTGACCCAGCTGGATCGCGTAGTCCAGGTCGCCCTGCACCCCGAAGTGCTCGTAACGCTTCCTGTACATGACGGTGAGGTTGGCGGCGCAGGCGCCACGCTGGTGCCGGGTCAGCCCGGGATGGGCCAGCGCCTCCTCGTTGGTCTCGACGCTCAGGTCCAGGTCGTGGTGGTCGCCCGCGTGTTCGTAGCGCTCCGCGTAGGCGACGGCGAGGTTGACCAGCGCCGTGCCCCGGTAGTCCGCCGGTGCGCGGTCTCGTGCCTGCTCGGCCAGCTCGACACTCCTGCGCAGATCCGTGAGGTCGCCCCCGGCGATGAATCGTGCCCGGTGTGTCGCACCCAGTTTGGAGAGCAGCTCGGCGTGGTCCGGGCTGTCCCGGCCGGCCACCTCCACCGCCTCGGCTGCGTTGTCCACGGCACCGCGCAGGTCGGCGGGGCTGCCCGTGACACCGTGCCGTTGCAGCTGGTCGAAGCTGAGGTTGGACAGGTTCCGGGCCCGCACCGCGTCACCGGCCCGGTCGTCCGCCGCCGTCTCCCGGCACCGGATGGCCGCGTCCAGGTCGGCGGCGTCACCGGTCTGCTCGTACCGGTGCTCGTGACCCGCAGCCAGCAGCTCCCTCAGCAGGGGCCGCTGCCGATCCGCCGCCTCGGTCAGGGCCAGCCCGGCGGCGGCGTGGCCGATCTGGGCGTCCAGGTCGGCGGGGTCGCCCGTCACCTCGAAGCGCACCAGGTGGTGCCCGGCGAGCTTGCCGAGCGCCGTACCCCGTTGCGGATCGTCCGCCGGCAGCACCGCGACGGACTGCTCGCCGTAGGCGACTGCCGTTTCCAGGTCGGCCACTCCGGACGTCAGGGCGAAGCGGAACCCGAACGCCTCGCCGAGCGCGGCGAACACGATGCCGCGCAGGGGGCCGTCGGCCGGCGCCTGCCGCAGGCCCCGGCGCAGTTCGCCGATGGCCGCGTCCAGGGCTGCCAGGTCACCGGCGGACCCGTACATGGCCTCCACCGCCGCACCGAGCCGGTTGTGCAGGTCAGGGGACCCGGCGGCGGCGGGCGCCGCCGGCTCGCGCGTCTTCCTCCGCCGCCACACCCCGACAGATTGACACACCCTTGTTTGCTGAAGCCATGACGACAGGGTTCGATGCTGACATGAGCGGACACCACGAGCCCTCCTGGCGTGCGGAGCTGCTGCGCTCGCTCGACCAGCTCGCCTCCCTGCGCGACGAGCTCCGCAGCACCGGGAACACGCTGGATCCCGAGCTGGTCGCGGAGGCGGACGAGCTGCTGTCCCAGGCGCGCCGGGCGGTGGACGAGCTCACCCGGCTGCACCCGCTGGCAGACGCGGACGCGGTCAGGGACGCGGGGACCCGGGGGATCGACCCGTTGACGATCATCTCCACCGTCGGCATCACCACCGTTCTGCTGCCGTTCGTGCAGAGCCTGGCCGAGAACGCGGGCAACGACGCGTACCGAAAGCTGACCTCCCTGGTCCGCCGGCGCCGGGCGGCCCGGCGGTCCGGCGCCGAGCCGGCGGACCCGGAACGCATCGTGCTTGGCGACCGCGACACCGACGTCCGCGTCACGATCGACGCGGGTGTCGACGAGAAGGCGCTGACCACCCTGTTGAAGGTCGACTTCTCCGACGGCTCCCTGCGGGGGACCACCCTGCGCTGGAATCCGCGGAGCACGCAGTGGGAACCCGAAGCGGGACACCGGCAGGTCAATCTGTGGCTTCCCGGGGACCCCCTCGACGAGTAGGCCTCCCGTCAGGGCCGTACGGTCCGCTACCGCACCGGCTTCGACGAACGTGGCGTGGCCGACCTGTAGTAACGCTGGGCGCAACCGTGAGCGCCTTTGGGCTTCGTCTGCAGCCGGCCGGTGCGGAGGTTGAGCCAGGGTTGGTCGTCGCCATCGGCCTCAGCGCACAGGATGACGGTGCTGCCGATCGGCACGATCGCCAGCACGACGACGGTGGTGCTGCCCGTCGGCTCCTTTTCCTCCCATTCCACCAGCTGCAGGCCGGCATAGGCGAGCGTGGGATCGCCGATCGCCACCACCGTGGCGTTCGCGAACCAGTAGAAATAGTCGTAGGCCTTGTGTTTCACGGGGTCGACGGCGGTGACAGAGAGCAGGGCGGACAGCAACTCGTGCTTGGCGTCCGGCTCCTGCGGCTGGTAGTACTTCGTTCCGAGCCCGGCGGCCTTGGCCGGACCCGGCCGCACACCCCGGCTGACGGCTGTCGCCTCGACCCGGACCCGGAAACCGTCCTCATACAGGTCGATCTCGTCATCGGCGGTTTCGTCCGTGGGTGCGCCGACGAGGGCGGTGAGCTTCGCCTGGTTGAAGCCCTCGCAGCAGGCCATGGTCCGGACCGGGTCGAACGGAAGGGTATCGCTCGGTTCGTCGAACGGGTTGGCGCAGCCGATGACGGTCAGCATCAGCCCGACAAGCCCGAAGGCCACCACCTTGCGAGTCACCGCTACCTCCCCGTCGCACCGCTGCGGTCGCGGCGATAGCGCAGCGTACGCCGCGCTTCCCAAGCCGGGCGGTCTCGTTGGACAACGCTGGACACGACCGCCCGGGAGATATCCTGGGCCGGTGTCAGACCGGAACCGCCGGCGCGGTCAGCGGCCCTTCGTGCCCGGCGTCCGCTGACGGCTGGCGGCGCCGCCCGGCGAGCGTGTCGAGCAGCACCAGGGCGAGGTTGCCCACCGCGGCCGCACCCACGATGGTGGTGAGCAGCGAGGCGAGATCCGACGCCGCGCCGAAGCCGAGGGCCGCCCCGAGCAGGGCCCCGCCGATCGCCGCCGCCGGGCCCGCGTGCCGGATCCGGGCCGGCCGGTCCCGGCGGGTCCAGGCCAGGTAGGCGCCGAGACCCACGGCCAGGCCGACCGAGGGTACGGCCACCGCCGCGCTGCCCACGAAGACCTGTGGCCGGATGGTCCAGACCAGCAGCACCGCCAGCAGCCATCCGCCCAGGCCGAGCGGGAGCGGTGTCAGGACCCGCAGCCAGGCGCCGCTCCGGCGCCGGAAGCCGCCGCGCCGCCGGGAGAGGCGGGCCATCGCGACGAGCAGGAGCACGGCGAGCAGCGCACCGCCGGTGGCGACGCCGAGCAGGATCCGGCCGATGGCCGCCATGGTGAGCGGTGCCGGCTCGAAGTCGACGGCCCGCGGGCCGAACTGGGAGGCGTCCACCGTGCCGCTGTCGAAGAAGGTGGTCAGCAGGTGCCGGCTCGCCTCGGGGCGGTGCTCCCAGAAGTCGCCGGTGTGGCCCAGTTCCGCGAGGGTGACCTGTTTGCCGCGGGACAGCGCCGGCAGCAGTTCCGTGGTGGCCAGCTCGGTGGGGGTGGAGAAGTCGACCGTGCCGCCGATCAGCAGGGTCTCGACGTCGCTCGGGCGCACGGTGCGGTATTCGGCGTTGTCGGGGCTGTCCGGCCACGCCCGGTGGAAGCCCGCCGGGCCGCCCCAGAGCAGGTCGGTGGCCGCGTTGCCGAGGATCGAGCCGGGGTCGCCGCCCGCGCCGTAGTAGCGCTCGGCGGCCGGCGCGTCGATCATCCCGAACGAGGCGAACTCGCCCCAGACGAACGAGCCGGGCAGGACCAGGTCGCCGAACGTCGACAACGCCCAGAAGGAGCCGGCGTCGGCGCGCAGGTAGGCGTCGATGAGCGCGGGTGCGTTGAGCGGCGCGGCGCCCCGGCCGTTCAGGAACATGCCGTACATGCCCGCGATCCGGACGTTGCCCTCCTTGATGGGCATTGGTCCCCAGCGCCCGGGAACGTCGGCGGCGGCTTTCCGCATCGAGGCCACGAGATCATCGGTACGGGCGGAGCACTTGCTGTCCGCGCGGCACAGGTCCGCGTACCGGGCGAACTGCCGGTCGGTGATCCGCGGGTCCCAGACGAAGTGGCCGGGGGGATTCACCGAGATCATCGCGGAGCGGTACAGCGACCGGGGATACCGCCAGGAGTAGATCATCGCGGTCCGCGTGCCGGCGCTCGTGCTGAGCAGGTTGATCCGTGAGTAGCCGAGGGCGGTGCGGGCCGCCTCGAGGTCGTCGACCCGCTGCGCGATCGAGTATCCGGTGAGGTCGATGCCGTCCCCGGTCAGCCGGCCGGCGCACGCGGAGAAGGCCCTGGTGGCGGCGCGCAGGGACTCGGCGCCGGCGAGGTCGGCCGACGCCTGCAGGGCCTTGGTGACCTCGGGACAGTCGAGCCGCCGTGATCCGTCCACGCCCCGGTAGCCGACCAGGACCACGTCGTGGTTGCCGGTGAGCCGGCTCGCCTGCGGGAACTTCAGGTTGGTCGCGCCGGGACCGCCGTTGAGCCGGAAGATCGGCTCGCCGGGGCCGGGCCCGGTGGCCCGGAGCCGGATCACCGGGAGCGCGATCAGGTCGCTGGCCGGGTCGCGCCGGTTCTCCGGTACGACGAGCGTGCCGCAATCGGCCGGCACGGTCCCGGCCTCGGTGTCGTAGTCGCAGGGCTCCATGGTGAGCGAGCCGGGTCGCGCTCCGTCCGGGACGGCGAGGGTCTCCGGCGGCCGCAGGTTCAGGTAGGCGAGGGCCAGCACGAGGATTCCGGTGACCGCGAGGGCGATGACGCGGGCGATGCTGCGGCGGCGGGGTGCGGTAGTGGTCATGCCTGAAACCTAGAAATCCGCGGCCGTCCGCACGTCCCTCCACGGAGGGGAGCCGGCATACCCCAGCTGGGGTACGCCACCCCGGCATCACATCAGGCCACCCCGGTAGGCGACCACCACCGCCTGGGCACGGTCCCGCGCATCGATCTTGGCGAGGATCCGCTTCACGTGCGTCTTGATGGTCGACTCCGCGATCGTGAGCAGGCCGGCGATCTCGGCGTTGGAGTAGCCCTCGGCGACCAGCCTCAGCACCTCCCGCTCGCGCCCGGTGAGCTGCTCCAGCCGCCGTGACTCGGGCGACGCCGTACGGCTGGTGGCGGCCCGCGTGACGAACTGGCCGACCAGCTCGCGGGTGACCGCCGGGTCGATCAGGGCGTCGCCGGCGGCGAGGGTGTGCACCGCGTCGATCAGCCGCTCCGGTGACGCGCGTTTGAGGAGGAAGCCGCTGGCGCCGGCCCGCAGCGCACCCCAGACGTACTCGTCGTGGTGGAAGGTGGTCAGCACCAGCACCCGGGTGGGTGACCCGGCCGCGACGATCCGCCGGGTCGCCTCGATGCCGTCGATCCCGGGCATCCGCACGTCCATGACGACCACGTCCGGGCCGAGCGAGCGGCAGAGCGCGACCGCCTGCAACCCGTCGGCCGCCTCGCCGACCACCTCGATGCCGTCGGCGGTGCCGAGCACCACGGCCACTCCCGCCCGCAGCAGCGCGTCGTCGTCGGCGAGCAGCACGCGCACGGTCACCGGGCCGGCTCCCCGGCGGCGGCCGTGACCGTGGTCAACGGCAGGCGGGCGGCGATCTGGAAGCCGGCCCGGCCGGCGGGACCGTAGGCCAGGGTGCCGTCGAACAGGGCGACCCGCTCGCGGATGCCGAGCAGGCCCCGGCCGGGCCGGTAGTCGGCCGCCGGTCCCCGCCCGTCGTCGCGGATCACCAGCTCCAGCCACTGCCCGTCCCGGCGCAGCGTGACCTCGGCGGTGCCGGCGTCGGCGTGCTTCAGCGCGTTCGTCAGGCCTTCCTGGACGATCCGGTAGGCGGTGAGGTCCAGGCTGCGCGGGAGCTCCGCCAGGTCGGCGTCGATCCGGACGGTCACCCGCAGGCCGGCCTGGGTCATGCGCTGGGCGAGGTCGGGCAGCAGGGCCAGGCCGGAGGCGTCCGCCGGGCGGTCGCCGTCCGGGTCGTCGCTGCGCAGGACGCCGAGCACCCGGTCGAGCTCGGTGAGGGCGTCGCGGCCGGCCCGCTCCAGGTCGGACAGCAGCCCGCGGGCCTTCTCGGGATCTTTGTCCAGCACCCGGCGCCCCGCCCCGGCCTGCATGAGCATGAGGTTGACCGTGTGCCCGACCAGGTCGTGCAGCTCACGGGCGATGCGGGCGCGCTCGCCGGCCACGGCCCGTTCCTGGATGAGCCGCCGTGCCGTCCGCTGCTCCTCGCGCCGCCGGGCCATCGCATAGCCGACCGACCACATCGCCATCCACACCAGCAGCACCCCGGCCGGCTGGGTGGGCGCGGTGATGCCGCCGCGGGCGACGAAGTAGACGGCGATGCAGCCGACCAGGATCCCGAGGCTCCACCAGGCCTGGCGGCGGGAACCGTACAGCGCCACCGAGAAGACGCCGAGCAGGTTCGCGTACGGCGCCAGCCAGCTCGGCGACGTGATCAGCACCTCCAGGCACAGCGCCGCGGCGCTCAGCATGAAGGCACCGAACGGGAATCGCCGGCGCAGCGCTATCGCCACCGCCAGCCCGGCGCCCGCCACCACTCCCGCCGCGGCGGACCGCGCCGGATCGGGAGCCAGCATGAACCGCTCGACCAGCAGCGCCGCCAGGAAGCACGCGCCCAGAGCCGCATCGACGGCGAGCACCGGCGCGCGACCGGGAGCGCTCGCCGGCCGCGGTCCCGACTCGGGGGAGCCCATGATGGACGCACGCTACCAGCCTCGCAGCGCCACCAGCCCGCGCTCACTCGGACGCCGGCCGTGCTGTCCAACCCTGTCCAAGATGTCGAGTTGATCAAGGATGATGCCCATACGATCCCGGTTGCCCAATCCGTCAGCCATTGAGGAGAGACGATGAGCTATTCCGGAAAGCTGCTGCGCAGATTGTTGGTGCCGGTGCTGCTGGCGGCGACCGGCACCTCGATCGTCGGCGGGCCGGCGAACGGCGCCGCCGCGGCTCCAGCCGATGTCCTCTCGCCGGTCCGGGCCTCCACGGCCAGCACGCCACTGAGCGCGCCGTCGCCCACCAGCGCCAAGGTGTCCTGCGCGGCACCGCGTTCCAGCAAGTTCATGTGTCTGGAGCCGGCTCGCAAGAGCGCGGTCCCAAGGTCCGCCGCCCCCGACGTGACCGTCAACGCACTGAAACCGCTCCCGCAGTGGTGCTACGACGTCGCCCCGGGCACCGAGATGGTCTGGTACCTCCGCACCGAGGGGTGCATGATCTTCGAACGGACCCTGGTCAGTTACGAGATCATCAATGGGGTGCGGGTGCAGACCGGCTGGTTGGGCATCGCCTTGTTCAGCTACACCTACATGTCGACCACCTCGCCGGAGTGGGGGCACCAGCTCAGCGTTCGCGCCACCGGCGGACAGGGCTCCGCGCTGGGCAGCACGGTCTCCGGCACGGTGACGCCCTCGGGTAGCTGCGGTCTCGCGAGCTCCACGTTCCCGTCCCAGGCGCTGCCGACGCCGAGCCAGGGCGCCGGCGCGGACGGCGAGGGCACCTTCACCAGCACCGCCACCGCGCCGGGAGCGGTCGGCACCTGCAGCACCACCTGGAACCTGACGTTCCGCCGCGCGGACGGCGCGGCCTACACGACGATGACCCACAGCCTCCTTCCCGTCCGGTGTGACAACAACACGGTGGCGACCGACACCCCCGGATGCGTCCTGCCCCGCTACCCGTCCCAGCTCATCTACAGCTTCAGCAACCTCCCGAACCTGGGCTGGCATGTCTACCGGGCGCAGCTGTCCGGGCTGGCCGGCGCCGAGATGGACCGGCCGCTGACCAGGACCACGAAGCAGGCGATCCAGGACCTCAACTATTCGCTCGCCTGTGGCGACGCACCGAGTTACGAAGGCTTCAGCTGCGACGAATACCCGCCGAAGGTGACCTACAACGGCCTGTCGGCAGGCGGCACCCGGCGCACATTCGACAGCTGCGGGTACGTGGACATCCCCCAGTCGGACGACCCGATCGGCGCCAGCATCTGCATGATCCCGGTAGCGGAGCAGAGCGCCCAGGGCGGCCTGCACACCCAGTTCTTCCGCCGGGAGCGGATGCTGGACGGCGACCCCTTCCTGATCTGGATCGACGGCTGACTCTCTTCGGGACCGATCTCCGACGCCCGGCTATGTGGTCCGCGACCACGTAGCCGGGCCGGTCCGTGACCGGGCAGGCGATGCCGCATGGCGGAAGCCGCCACCAGAACCGGGCGAAATATGTGTACGGCACACATAGCTGGGCATGAATCCGGCTCATAGTGTTGCACGTCACAGGGCGTTGCCGATCCGAGGCCGCCGCCCGCGTTCACAGGAGGCAGGATGCCCCCGCCGATCCTCCAGGCCCGCGGGCTCGGCAAGCAGTTCCGCGGCTTCCGCGCCGTCGACGGCGTCGATCTCGACATCGCCGCGGAGAGCGTGCACGCCCTCGTCGGTCCCAACGGCGCCGGCAAGTCCACGTTGTTCAACCTGCTCACCGGCTTCCTACGGCCCAGCACCGGCCGGATCACCCTGGACGGCACCGACGTCACCGGGCTGCCGCCCGAGCGGGTGGCCCGGCTCGGCGTGGCCCGCTCGTTCCAGATCACCACCCTCTTTCCCCAGGTCACCGCCCGCGAGCACGTGGAGCTGGCGCTGCAGGCCCGGACCGGCCTGGGCTGGCGGTTCTGGCGCTCGGAGCGGCAGCTCGGCCGGTTCCGGGACCGGGCCATGGCGCTGCTGGACGACGTGGGCCTGGCCGGCGCGGCCGAGGTGCCGGCCGCCGCGCTGGCGTACGGCCGCAAGCGGGCCCTGGAACTGGCCGTCGCGCTGGCGCTGGACCCACGGGTGCTGCTGCTGGACGAGCCGACCGCCGGCATGGGCGCCGAGGACATCAGCCGCACCATCGAGCTGATCCGCCGGGTCCGGCCGGGCCGCACCGTCGTCCTGGTCGAGCACAACATGAGCGTGGTCAAGAACCTCGCCGACCGGGTCACCGTCCTGCAGCGCGGCACCGTGCTGGTCGAGGGCGGGTACGCCGAGGTCCGCGCCGACCCCCGAGTGATCACCGCCTACCTGGGAGAGTCGCATGCTGACCGTTGAGGGACTCAACGCCTGGCACGGCGAGGCGCGGGTGCTGCGCGACGTCGACCTGACCGTCGCCGAGGGCGAGATCGTGACCCTGGTCGGGCGAAACGGCGCCGGCAAGACCACGTTGCTGCGCTGCGTCATGGGCCTGCACACGCACTGCACCGGGCGGATCGGCCTGCTCGGCGACACCGCCTTCGGCACCCGGCCCGCGCACCGCCGGGCCCGGGCCGGCATCGGCTACGTGCCGGACGACCGCGGCATCTTCGCCACCCTCAGCGTCGAGGAGAACCTGTTGCTGCCCCCGGTCGTCGGCCCCGCACCCTGGTCGCTGCGCCGGGTCTACGAGACCTTCCCGGTGCTGGCCGAACGCCGGCGCTTCGCCGGCACCCAGCTCTCCGGCGGCGAGCAGCAGATGCTCGCCCTGGCCCGGGTCCTGCGCACCGGCGCCCGGATGCTGCTCTGCGACGAGCCCACCGAGGGGCTCTCCCCGCTGCTGGTGCGGCAGATCGGCGACATCCTGCTGGAGATCAAGGCCGCCGGCGTCACCGTGCTGCTCATCGAGCAGAACCTGCACTTCGCGACCACCGTGGCCGACCGACACCACCTGCTGGCCGAGGGCCGGGTCGTCGAGACCCTCGACAACGGCGCGGTCCGGCAGCGCGAACACGAACTTCTCGCCTACCTCGGCATCTAAGGAGATTCCCCATGTCAACGACGATCCGAGCGCTGACCGCCATGCTGGCCACGGGCACGCTGCTGGTCGCCGGGTGCGGCCGCGGCGGCCCCGGCGGCGGCGATGACGACAAGGTCAGCGGCGGCAAGATCGTGCTGGCCGTCCTCAACGACCAGTCCGGCGTCTACGCCGACCTCTCCGGCCGCAACAGCGTCGAGGCGGTCCGGATGGCCGTCGCCGATTTCCTGGCCGAGCACGGCGATCAGGCGCTGACCAAGGACATCGAGGTGGTCTCCGCCGACCACCAGAACAAGCCGGACATCGCCAACTCCAAGGCCCAGGAACTCTACGACCGGCAGCAGGCCGACGTGATCCTCGACGTGCCGACCTCGTCAGCGGCCCTCGCGGTGGCCAACGTGGCCAAGGCCAAGAAGAAGGTCTACTTCAACATCGGCGCCGCCACCACCGAGCTGACCGGCAAGCAGTGCAACAAGTACACCTTCCACTACGCCTACGACACGTTCATGCTGGCCAACGGCACCGGCTCGGCGGTGACCAAGCAGGGCGGCAAGAACTGGTACATCGTCTACCCCGACTACGCGTTCGGGCAGGACATGGAGAAGTCGTTCACCGCCGCGATCACCGCGGCCGGCGGCAAGGTGCTCGCCAAGGACCCGACGCCCTTCCCGAACGACAACTTCTCCACCTTCCTGCTCAAGGCGCCCGGTCTCAACCCCAGGCCGGACGTGCTGGGCACCATGCAGGCCGGTGGCGACCTGGTCAATCTGGTCAAGCAGTACAACGAGTTCAAGCTGCGGGACAAGGGCGTCAAGCTGTCGGTGGGCCTGATGTTCATCACCGACATCCACTCGCTGGGCCCGGACGCGTTCGCCGGCACCACCTTCACCGACGCCTGGTACTGGAACTTCGACGACCGCAACCGGCAGTGGGCGGACAGGTTCACCGCGAAGACCCAGACCCGGCCGTCGTTCGCGCACGCCGCCAACTACTCGGCCGCCAGGCAATACCTGGAGGCGGTGCAGCGCGCGGGCACCGATGCGTCCGACGCCGTGGTCGGCAAGCTCGAGGGCTACTCGTACGACGACGTGTTCGCCCGCAACGCCACGATCCGCGCCGAGGACCACCGGGTCATCCACGACGTCTACCTGGCCGAGGTGAAGCCGAAGAGCGAGGTCAAGACCGACTGGGACTACGAGAAGATCCTGCGTACCATCCCGGCGGCGGAGGCGTTCCGGCCGGCCGGCGCGGGTGGCTGCGCGCTGTGAGCGGCTTCCTGCAGCAGTGCTTCAACGGCCTGGTCAGCGGCGGCTTCTACGCGCTGCTGGCGCTGGGGCTGGCGGTCATCTTCGGCATGCTGGGCGTGGTCAACTTTGCACACGGCGCGTTCTTCATGCTGGGCGCGTTCGGCGCCTATCTCGCGCTCGCCGAGTTCGGCGTGCCGTTCTGGGCGGCGCTGGTCGGCGTTCCCGCGCTGCTGTTCCTCTTCGGCGCGCTGCTGGAACGCACGCTCATCCGGCGGCTGGTCCCGTTCGACCCGCTTTACAACTTCCTGCTGACCTTCGGGCTCACCCTGGTGCTCCAAGACCTGGTCAAGCGCGAGTACGGGGTGCAGTCCCAGCCCTACCCGCGCCCCGCCGAGCTGTCCGGCTCCCTCGACCTCGGGCTGTTCGACTACCCGGCGTACCAGGTCTTCGTGCTCGCCGCGGCGGTCGTGCTCTGCGTCGCGGTCTGGTTGATCCTGACCCGGACCCGGGTCGGCATGGTGGTGCGGGCTGCCACCGAGCGCCCGGAGCTGGCCCGGGCGCTCGGGGTGAACGTGGGCCGCTGGGTCACCCCGGTCTTCGCCTTCGGGGTGGCGCTGGCCGGCCTGGCCGGGGTGCTGGCGGCGCCGATGCGGGCGGTCAACCCGCTGATGGGCGCCGACCTGATCATCGCGGTCTTCGCGGTGGTGGTGATCGGCGGGCTGGGCTCGGTCTTCGGCTCCGTCCTGGCCGGCTTCGGCATCGGCCTGGTGCAGTCGCTGGGCAACCTCTACGTCCCGGCGCTGTCCCAGACGCTGATCTTCATCGTCATGGCCGGGGTGCTGCTGTGGCGACCCGCCGGGCTGTTCGGCCGCGAGGAGGCCCGCACATGATCCGGATGTTCCTGCGCCACACCGAGCCGGCCGAGCGCCGCCCGCTGCGGTATCTGCTGCTCGCCGCCGGCCTGCTGCTGGCCCTGGCGCTGCCCTGGCTGATCTACCCGCCGGTGGCCATGGACATCGCCAGCTGGGCCCTGTTCGCCGCCGCCCTGGACCTGCTGCTCGGCTACACCGGGCTGCTCTCCTTCGGCCACGCCGCCTTCTGGGGCACCTCCGCCTACGCCGCCGGCCTGATCGCCATCCACAGCGGACTGCCGTTCCCGGTGGCCGTGCTGGGCGGCGCGGCTCTGGCGGCCGCGCTGGCGGTGCCGATCGGCTATCTCTGCGTGCGCAACAGCGGCATCTACTTCGCGATGGTCACCCTGGCCTTCGCCCAGATGATCTATTTCATCGCCAACCAGTGGCGCTCGGTCACCGGCGGCGAGAACGGGCTGCAGGGCATCCCGCGCGAGCTGTTCGGCCTCGACCTGAGCGACCCGTTCGTCTTCTACTACGCCGGGCTGCCGATCGTGCTGCTCGGGCTCTGGGGGCTGTGGCGCATCGTGCACTCGCCCTTCGGGCACGTGCTGGTCGCCATCCGGGACAACCCGGCGCGGGCCCGGGCCATCGGCTACCCGGTCGAGCGCTACAAGCTGCTCGCCTTCGTGCTGTCGGCGGCGCTGTCCGGCCTGGCCGGCGGCCTGTTCGCGATCAGCCACGGCTTCGCCTCGCTGCAGGAGGTCAACTGGACCACGTCCGGCAAGGCCGTGATGATGGTCGTGCTCGGCGGGATCGGCTCGCTGTGGGGCAGCGCCCTGGGCGCCGCGCTCGTGGTGCAGCTCGAGGACTACCTGTCCACCTCGGGTTTCGACGGCATCGGCATCGTCACCGGGACCGTCTTCGTGCTGGTGGTGCTGCTGTTCCGGCAGGGCCTGTGGGGCGCGGCCCGGCAGCTGGGTGCCGCCGCCGGCCGAGCCGCGCGCCGCGGGGGTAAGCCGCCGCCCGCGGCCGCCGAGGCCGAGGCGATCCCCACTCCCA
>Ga0307516_10001521_pt1 | contig 31938 bp, 28 predicted proteins | sample 19_EM_MG_FD_203310 | JGI IMG/M metagenome (GOLD analysis project Ga0307516, IMG submission 203310) | Populus trichocarpa ectomycorrhiza microbial communities from riparian zone in the Pacific Northwest, United States - 19_EM | ecosystem: Host-associated > Plants > Roots > Unclassified | place...
CCGCCAGCATGTGCGGTCCATCGAAGGCGATGATCCAAACCCACAGCCAAATCAGCGGCGAGCCGTACAGAAATGTGCACGCGACGAACGCCAGCAGCGAGAGCGCCGCGGGCGCAAAGAAACCCGCCACGTCGAAGCGTGGGCTCTCGAGCCAAACGTCTGCGCTTGCTAGTCGTGCCAACGGAAGAGCCTCACACTGAGCCCGAACGTGAACGCCGCCCAACCCAGCAGGCCGAGCAGCTTGCCGGCCACGCCGGCCAAACCCACATCGTAGAGGAGCGCGCCGCGCACGCCGTCGACCATGAGCGTCGAGGGTAGCACCGAGCACGCCTGCGTGAGCCAGCGCGGCAACGTGTCGATCGGGAAAAAGACCCCCGAAAACAGCGTGAACGGCAGAGTCAGAGCGCTGATCAGATCGGCGACGACGGCTTCGGTCTCGATCAGGCTGGCCAGCAGAAAGCCGATGCCCGAAAACACGAACAGCCCCAAAAGCCACACCAAGCAAGCGCAGGCGAGTCCGCTGGCCGACGGCCGCAGGCCGAGCCCCAGCACGCCGAGCAGCAGTAGCAAAGCGACTTGCACGACCACCAAGCTGCCGCGCCCGCTGATCTGCGCCAGCACGAACGTGGCGCGCCCGACCGGCAGCGTGGCCAGCTTTTTCAGGAACTGATTGTGGCGATAGCGCGCCATCGCGTAGCCCATGCCGAACATGCCGGCGAACATCACGCTCGCACACAGCAGCCCCGGGAACAGAAACTGAACGTAGCCCAGGCGGCTGAGCTCCGACGTCGACAGGCGCCCAGCGGGCAAGGCGCTGAGCAAGCCGCGCCCCCAGAGCTGTTCTTTCCGGCCCACTTCGAGGACCATGCCGCCCTGCTCGTCACGCCACAGCACGGCGCTGGTGGCGCGCGTGTCCAGCTGCCGTCGCGCGACGCTCAGGTTTGCTTGCGAGCTGATGAGCAAGCCGTCCTCGCCGGCGAGCGCAGCGCGCGCGGCAGCGAGCTCTGCGGCACTTCCAACCAGCGTAAGCCGCCTAGCTTCGAACGGATGGCCGTTGGCGAACACCAGCACGAGCACCAGCAGAATCACGACCGGCAAACCCAAGAACGCCAGGGTCGCTGGGCGACTGCGAAGCACATCGAAGACGCGCAGTCGCGCCAGCGCCACGAAAGCCTTCACGTCGCATCTCCCACCAGGTTGACGCGCGCCCCGCAGTAATGGAAAAACGCATCTTCGAGCGACGCGGCGGCCGCAGAAGCCAATAGCTCGCCGGTCGCGCCTTCGGCCCGTAGCCGCCCGCCGACGATGAACAAGCAGCGGTCGCAGATGCGCTCGGCCTCGTTCAAGTCGTGGGTCGCGAGTAAGACGCAAGTCTTCTGCGCGAGCTGCCGCAGAAAGTCGCCCAGCGCCCGTTTGGCCGCCGGGTCGAGCCCGCTGCTCGGCTCGTCGAGCAGCAAAAGCTCGGGCGCGTGCACCACGGCGGCCGCCACGAACAAACGCTGCGCCTCTCCCCCCGACAACCGCTCCACCGCTAGCTGGCCACGCTCGAGCAGCTCGGCTTGACGCAGGATGGTGCGGGCGCCGTCCGCCACGCCGTAGATCGCCGCGAACAGCTCGGCGTATTCGCCGACGGTCACGCGGTCGGGCACGAACTCGCGTTGCAGCACCACTCCAACCCGCCGGCGCGGGTAAGGCTTTTCATCGAGGCGGTCGCCGAAGAGCGCGAGGCTACCGCCGCTCGGTCGTGCGAGCCCAGCCAACAAATCTAGCAGTGAGGTCTTGCCCGCGCCATTCGGGCCCAGAATTCCGGTGATGCCGGGCGCGTCGATGCGAAAGCTCACGTCCGCCAGGGCTTCAACGGCACCGTAACGCCGCGCAACGTGGTCGACCAAAACGAGCGGAGCGGACATGTGGCGGGGCGACCGAGACTAAGCGGCGACGAGCGCGCCAGCAACTTGGGGAATTTTTAGGTCTGCGCCCGCTGGCGCTTCGTCGGCGCCGCTCTAGAATCATGAACGTGAGCGAGACCAGTAGCGCAGTGGCCGGGCCAAGCCCGTTTGCCGCCTCCGCGCTGCGTTTCGCCCGTTCGCTCATCGTCGGCAGCTGGGGCACCGCGCTAGATTTCGGGGCACTCACGCTGAGCATTCGAGTCTTTGGCATGGACGCGACGTGGGCGCGGCTCGTTGGACTGTGCGCGGGCGGCGTCGTGCTGTTCTTTGGCAGCCGTTCCTACGCCTTCAGAGCGCAGTCCGAAAGCGCCGCCCGCCAAGCCAAGCGCTTCGTCGCCTCGGAGCTGATCGGCTTTCCGCTGAATCTGGTCGCGTTCAGGCTGCTGATTTGGGCGCTGCCCAGCGTGCCGCCAGAAGCTTTGAGCTTGCTGGCCAATTTCCTGCTGTTCGTGACCTATTACTATCCGGTGCGAAACTACGTCGTGTTCAAGACGCGCGAGCCGCTGGTGGTTCAGGCCGCGCCGGCGCGGGTCTAACGCGCGGGCCGAAAGGTGACCTCGCTTACGAGGAGCGAGACTTGAAGGCGCCCTTGAAAGCGCCTTCGTCGAAGCCGACGAGCACCGTGTCGTCGGCCAAGATGAACGGCCGCTTGATCAGCTTGCCGTCACTGGCCAGGGCCTCGAGCGCTTGCGCCTCGGTGACCTTGCCCAGCTTGTCGCTCCATCCGCCCTCGCGGTACGACTGACCGGACGTGTTGAACAGCTTCTTGAGCGGCACGCCGCTCTTTAGCGCGCGCAAAAGCTCTGTCTTTTTTGGCGGCGCCGTAACGATATCGATCGCGTCATAACTCACGCCGCGGCCGTCGAGCCACTTGAGCGCTTTCCGGCAAGTCGAGCACTTGGAGTATTGGTAGACCTTGACGCCCATGCGCGCACTCTAGCAGCCACGCCGCCTGCCTGTTAGCCTCGCGGCAATGCGCTCTTGGGTAAGCTCTGCATGCGTGGCGTGTCTCGTCCTTGGCTGCGGGCCAAAGCCCGAGGCCAAGGCACCGCCGCCAAAACCGATCGAGACCGCGCCGCAGCTGGTCGAGGAGGCGCCCGATCTTTCGCCCGTGAAGCGACCCGACGAAGTCGTGCTGGTCGGTCGCATCGCGCGGCCGCGGCTGTTCGCCGACACGCTCACCAAATGGAGCTCGCTACCGGTCGGGCTCGAAGATCTGATGCCCGCGCAAGCCAGGGCACTCTCGCGCGCGGTGCTGTGGGAGGCACCCGTGGAAGTACTCGTGGCGCTCGACGCGTTCGGTGAAGGCAAAGTGCCGCCGCCGCTGTTCATCGGCTCCGTCGGCCTCAAGTCGCTCGACGAAGCGCTGAGCGCGGCCGATGCCATGCAGCTCCCCACCCGCAAAGTGGCGCCCGGCGTCTACCGCGTCGGAGATTTTCCAGACGCCAGCTGCGCGGTGGCGGTCAGCCTGGGCAGCGCCCCAGCGCGGCTCGTCTGTGGCCACGGCGTCAAAGACGTAGACGCGCTCTTGCCTTACGCCACGCGCGGCTTGCCCAGCGAGCCGCAGACCGGCGCTGATTTCGAGCTCACGCTCGATGCCAAGCCGATTCAGCAGCACTACGCGCATGATGTGACGGCGCTGCGGCTGCTCGCCGGCGTGGCCATGCGCGAGGTCGCGCTCGACTCGCCGCACTTCGATCGAGCCCTTTCTGACGCGATTTACGGCGGCGTCGACGAAACCATCAATCTGTTCAACGACCTCGACCAGCTGCGGATCGAGGCGCGCATCGACGCCGCACGCAGCGTGCTCACGGCCGCCGCCGAGCTGCGCTTGAAGGGTGACAGCTCCTGGACCGCCGGCACGATCGCCGCGACTCACCCCGTCTCGATCCCGGCGAACCTGCCGCGACTACCACCCACTGCGACGCTGGCGTCTTACACCACTGCCCTGCCCGCAGAACGCTACGCCGCCATCAGTCGCATCCTCGCCGATCTGGGCGACGGGCTGCTCGAGCACGAAAAGCTACCGGACGGCACGCGCAAGCGCGCGCGGCGCGTCGTCGACGCCTGGTTCAGCAAGCTGCCCGAGAGCTTCGGCTTTGCCATGAGCCCCAGCCAGAACGACAGCATCGGCTATCGCCACGCCGACACCGTCGTGACGCGCCTTTCCGAGCCGTCGGGACGCGCGCTCGGCATCTACAACGACTTCTTCGCCCTGCTCGCCGATCCAGCGCTGAAGCGCTGGGTCAAAGAAAAGATGCCCAAGCTCGACGCCAAAATTTGGCCGAAGATCAGCAAGAAGCCCTTCAAATTGGCAGGTTTCAAGGCACCCGCCACGCTGTTCGAGATCGGCGTCGATCTCAAAGCTTGGTCGAGCGTGAGCGACAAGCTCACCGAAACCATGGGCAACATGTTGCCGCCGGGCGACGCCAACCAGGTCGCGCACCTCGCCATCGTGGTTCAGCCGGACGGCGACTTCACCTACGTCATCACTGGCGACGACACCAAAGAGATGACGCGCGTCATGCTCGAGCACAAGAAGAGCGAGCCCGGCGCCTTCTTCGCCAAGCCTGCCCACAACGACAAGATCGTCGCCGCGGGGTTTCTCACGCTCGCGTACCTGGCTCGCACCATCGAACGCAGCTCCAAGCAGCCGGAGCTCGGCAAGGCGCTGGCGACCACGCCGAGCCGCGGCCAAACGCCGATCCCCTTCTCGACCACGGTGGGCCCGGGCAGCGCGCGCCTCGACCTCGAGGTGCCGGCCAGCGTGTTCAGCGACGCAAGCGCCGCCGCCGTCAGCGCGGGCCCGAAATTGAAAGACGTGCTCAAGCCTCAGAGCTCTTCGGCGACTGGCCAAGACCCGTAGAAGGGTATTGAAAAAAGTGGGCTGCCCAACTGCGGCCCGCTTGCAGAACCTTCCGTGTCGTCCCTCGGTCCTGCCGAGCGACGCGTCTCGGGCTGCCCCCGTAACTCGTGGGGTCAGGCCCCTCCCGCGCCTCGAAAGTCACTTCGGGTACGAAGCTGCGAAAGTCACTTCGGGTACGAAGCTGCGAAAGTCACTTCGGGTACGAAGCTGCGAAAGTCACTTCGGGTACGAAGCTACGAAAGTCACTTCGGGTACGAAGTGACTTTCGTAGCTTTGACCCCGCCTCGGCAGGGGCCGGCACACCCGTTTCGTTGCATCAGGGCGCGGGCCCTCCGGCATCGCCGACCGCTTCAATAAGCGTAGAAGATCCGAAACTTTGGCCTCTCGTGTCGGCCAAGGTATGCAGAGGTGGTCTGATGTATGTCTTGAGACGACATCTCGCTGCCCTGGCCAGTACGGCCCTGCTTTTCACGGCATTTCCCGCCCGTGCCGCCGGCTGGTTGGAAACGCGCGTCACCGGCCATTCGGCGACGGTCGACGTCGAGCGCAACGGCACCGCGACGGTCAGCCAAGAGCTGGGCATCCGAGTCCGCGGCGGTCCGCTCGCCGAGCTGCCCGTGGCGGGCGTCGACAGCGACGCCGAGCCGCTGCCGGACTCGACCGTGATCTGCACCGATGACGCGAAGTTCGGCACCGTGCCGCTGTCGGTCACGCGCGAGCCGGACGGCTCGCTCAAGCTGACCGTCGACCGCGCGCGCGGGCTGCGCACCGGCTCGTACGTGTTTCGGTTCAGCTACCGCACGCAACTGCTGAAGCGCGAGCTGATCCGCCGCGTCGGCTCGCACATCGAGCTGCGCTGGGTGGGCCCGCGCTTCGACGACGGGCTCGACTCGGCGCGCGTGACCTTTCGCATTCCAGAAGCCAGCGTCGCGCCCACGCTGCCGAGCCCCGGCGCGAGCGGTGGCACCGTGAACGAGCTCGACGAGCTGGGCGGCGTGTTCGTCGGCAATCTGCGGCGCGCGCCCGGCAAAGACGAGCTGGAGATCGTGCGGCCCCACGTCGCGCGCGGTGAGCCCGCGCTGTGGCGTGTGTGGGCGGCCGACTCGGCCTTCGATGCCTTCAGCGCTGGCGCGCCGCCCAAGTCGCCGGCGTTCTTGGCGTCGCACGAGCTCGGCGAGACGCCGCGTGAGCGGCTGTCGTGGCTGCTCGGCGCGCTCGGCGCAGGGATCGGCTTTGGGCTTTTGGTATTCGCCAAGTGGCGCGGCTTCCGAGCGGCAGCCGGGCTGCGCGGTGCCGAGGCGCAGGCGCTGCTACCGATCGCACCGGGCGTACGGGCAGCGCTCGGCGGTGTGCTGGTCGGCATGGCGGTCATCGCCGGTGGGCGCTGGGACGAGCCGACGCTGGTCGGTCTGCTGCTGCTCGGCGCCATGGCCTGCGCAGCCCTCTACGCAAAGCCGGGGCGCCCGGCGCCGCGCGGACCGGGCCAATGGCTGCCGTTGTCGGAGGCGGACGCCTTCGCTCGCGACCCCGTGCGGCTGCCAGGACGCTTTTTGGACGGCGGCACGCTCGCGGGTGCGCTCGTTTTAGCCGTACTGTTCGGCGGCGCGCTGGCGCTGCATTTCTGGGAGCGCCAGCACTCGCCGTATCGCGCCGTCGAGCTGCTGCTGGGCGCCACCGTGCTGCTGCCGGTGTTCTTGACGGGTCGGGCGCGCGAGCTGCCGGTCACGGCCGGTGGCGATCCGCACAGGACGCTCCAGCGGGTGCTGTCCGGCCTGCGCAAGCGCGGTCTGCGAGCGGTGCCACTAGCGCGCTTGCCGCAGGGTAAGAGCAGCGCGGACGAGCTGCGTTTGCTGCTTTCGCCGCGCGGAGCCTTGGCGGGTCTGATAGCCGTCGAAGTCGGCACCGATCACGCGCTCGGTTTGGGCGGCATCGTCGCCGAGCCGTACGTGCTCTTGCGAGTGCGCGAGGGTTCGCCTTGCGCGCAGGTGTTGCCGCCGCAAACGTCGTTTCAACGCGGCAGGAAGCCTGAAGAGCGGGTGGCCGTGCTGCGCCCCAAGCTGCCGACGGTGGCGGAAACACTGGCCTTGCTGAGCGAGCTGACCGACGTGCTCACTCAGGCGTCGCCGCCGCCACCCAGCAGCGCACGCAGCTCTGCTGGCAAGCCGGCTTCAGCGCGAAAGCCGGGGCGCGCCGCGTCGCCGGCCCACGCGATGTAGCTGCCGTGCAGCGCGTGCCGCGCGTGAAGCTCGGCCCGCGCAGGCCCGCCGTAGAGAGCGTCGCCCACGATCGGGAAGCCCAGGTGGGCCAGGTGAGCGCGAATTTGATGGCGAAAGGCGCGTTCGACGCTGAGCTCGACCAGCGCGAAGCCCCCGCCCCGCTCGACCACGCGATAGCGCGTGTGGGAGAGCTTGGTGTAGCCGTCGTCAGGCGCCTCTGCGTAGACGCGAACGCGACGCGGGTCGCCCGGGTCGGGGCCGAGCAGGGTTTCGAGCTCGCCTGTGTCGGGGAGCCCGGCGGCTACGACCGCCAAGTAGCGTTTTTCGACCAGTGACGATTCGACCAGCTCGCGGGCGCGTCGAAACGCGTGCTGATTGCGCGCCGCTAACACCACGCCGGAGGTCTCGTTGTCCAGCCGATGCACGAGCCCCGGCTCACGCTCGCGAAAGCCTACCCCGAGCATCTCAGGGTAGCGGGCGAGCAGCGCGGCAGCCAGCGAGCGCGTGTCGGTGCGCACCAAGGGCGCCGTGGGCAAGCCCGCCGGCTTGTTCGCGATCACGAAGTCCGAAGACTCGAACAACACCTCGAGCGGGATGGAAGCATCGGGCGTGATCGGTACGCTCGGCGCCTCCACGCGGAGCTCCATGCCGCGCTCTACGCGATCGCCCTTTTTGAGTCTGCGGCCGGCGCCACGCACGCGGCCGGCCTCGAACAGCTCTTTCACCTCTTTGCGCGAAAACCCAGGAAAAGACCGGAGCACCGCGGCGTCGGCGCGCTGACCTGCGAGCTCGTCTTCAATCAGCGCGCTGAGCGACTCGGGCTCGCGCTGCTGCTCGTGGCTCATCTCAGAACCGCCCGACGACGCCGGCTTCGAAGTGCGTGCCCCGCGCGTCCGGCGTGGCGAAGGCGTAGGGCAACGCCGGCAATTGGGCGTGCGACGGCGAAGCGTCGGCCTTGCGCGTCGTCCACCAGCCGATGGCGCCGCCCGCCACGCTGCCGGCGAAGATGCTGCCAAGCCAAGCGCGCGTGCGCGGCTCGCTCTCTTGGTGGTCGACCAGCAACAGCGGGCTGGCGGCGGCAGCGCCGGTCAGCGCGCCGAGCGTCGCGCCCAGGTCGACGAGCAGCACGCGCGAGGCCTTCAGGTCGAGCTCGGTCGCCAGCACGCCTGCGCCGAGCGTACCCACGGCCGCGCCGTAACCCATGCCGCCGATGGGCGTCTTTTTGGCGCGGCCTTCCACGAACAACTGCGTGAGACCGCCGAGGCCCATACCGAGCACGCCGCCGCTATGCGCCAGCGCGGCGTCGCCGTCGCTGATGTCGCTGAGGCTCATGGCCGCGACCGCCAGCGCGACGCCGGCGGTGCCGGTGACGACGCCGTAAACGTAGCGATTTTCTGGGCGAATATCGTGATATTTCGCCAAAAGCAGGCCCGCGCTGGTCGGCCACCACAGCCCGGCCGACAGAAACCAGGCGCCGCCGACGCTCACGTCCCACTCATCGGCCACCAGCATCGACGCGCCCAGCCCGACGCCGGCACCGAGGGCAACCAGCGGATAGACCAGCCGCTCGTCCGCCGAGCCGCTGGCGACCTGAATCGAATAGCCCACGTAGCCGCCGAACACGGCGGCGTTGAGCGCCAGCACGGCGCGCCCCGACGAGCGTGGCTCGCGCGGCTCCAGCGCTTCGGGGGCCGCTGCTGCAACGTCCTGGGCAGGAGCCGCACTGGGGTGCGACTGCACGAGGTCGCGCATCATGACCGCTACCCGTACGTCGAGATCTTCTTGTGACGAGTGCTCGGAGCGCGTGAGCAGCACGCGCGTACCGGGACGGATGGCGACGATGCGCACGCGCAGCCCTCTGCCCTCGCGCTCCAGCGTGGGCAACACTACCCAGGTGTCGTGAGCGTGCTTGACCAGCTCATCCTCGGCCGGTACTTCGCGCGCGCCGCGCCGCTCGAGCGCCAGCGTCAGCCCCAAATCTTGCACGGCCTCGGAAACGAGCTGATCGAGGTGCGGCAGCAGCGCCTCGACGCCGGCGTCAGTCACGGCTTCGTGAGCGGGCGCGGCCGGCAAGGCGACCACCTCGCTCGGGCTGGCGTGAGCTCCGGCTGTGAGCGTGAGCACCGCGAGAAGCGCACCAGCCGCACGGCAGGCCATGACCCTCAGAACATCACGGTCGCGTTGATCCAAGCGTCAACGTCGCTGGCGCCGCTGACCTTGAAACGATGCCCGGGATCGTTGATCGCCTTGCGATAGTTCGGGTTCGGGATGCCGCTCGGAACGTCTTCTCCGGTCGTGGCTTTTTGGCTTTTGCACGGGCCCGCCGCACCCAGATCGTTCGAGAAATCTGGGTTGCACGCCTGATCGAAGGTGATGAAGTGCGCCTGGGTCAGCGTGTAACCGGCGCCGACGTTGAACTTCACGTATTCGCCGACCTGCCAGTTCACGCTGCCGCTCAGCGTGTAGACGCCGTGCTGCTGCACGTCGGTCAAACCGTTGAAGTAAACCTTTTGTGAGCCTGGGTTCACCACCGAGGGCCCACCCGCCGGGCCATTTTGAGGCTGATAGCTGTTGAAGTTGGGGTAACGCAGCGTGGCAGCGTCGGAGGTACCGAGCGCGTCGAACAGCTCGGAGTAGTCACGACCTTCCGACACGTAGGTGCCGGTGAAGCGAAAGTCGAAGGACAAGCGCTGAAAGGCCTCGCGGATTTCCCACGGAATCACGTTCAGGCCGAAAATCATCGTGCCCTTCAGGGGCGGATGGTTCACGAGCGAGCCTTGGAGATCGGTCGCGCCGTAATCGCTGCTGTCGTTCTGGAACTCGAACAGCGCGCGGAAACCGCCGTAAGGCTCGATGTACTTCACGCGCCGCGAGATGATGGTGTGCGCCTCGAGCCCCGTAACGCCGCGGCTCACGCCCGGCTTGCGACCGCCCGTGAAGACGCCTTCGAGCGAACCTGCTGCGACGTTACCTGACGGGTATTCACCGCCGACGCCGTTACGATTGATATCCGAGGTGTTCGCGCATTGAAGCTCGCTGGTTTGGCCCGCTGCCGGCAGCCCCGAGTTCTTGTTGAGAATGCCGGTGCCCTGCGAACAGGCGTGCATCGGCGTGCTCACGTCGAAGCGACCCTCGATGCCGATGAGCCAAGTCGGCTTGGTCGCGTCGCGCGCCTGATTCATGGGCGAAGCGTCGATGCCGATGGCCAAATACTCGACGCCGCTGCGCGTCGGCGACTTGAACGGCAGCGAAAACAGCTGCTCGCCTGGCGCGCCGGCCAGCGCGAACGTCTGGTTTGCGTCACTACCGGACAGACCCTTGAGTTGGCGATCGTCAGAAAGGATGATCGGTAAACGGATGACCAGCGCCAGGTCCTTGTACAGGCCGATGTCCGCGCGCGTGTTGAGGCGACTGACGCGCTGCGAATACTGGGCCACGTTCAGGTTGGCGCGCGAATAGCCGCCGTCGCTGAAACCGGCGTCGGTGAGCGCCGACTCACGCAAGATCTTGGAGCTGGTCCAGGTACTTTCGTAGCCGAGCGACAGGTTCAGATCGAACAAGTCGTCGTCATCGAACGCGTCGACTACCTGCACGACTTCGGACGGCTCGCGCAGCACCGACGGCTCGCTGATCTTCTTGGGTTCCTCGGCGTGCGAAAGCGAGGTCAAAAGCAGCCCAGCCAGAGGCAGGGCAGAGCACGTTTTCAAGGTCAAGCGCCTCATCCTGGGACCTCGGGCGGATACACGCGCCCGTTTCAGCGGAAGCTAGCGGCGCGGCCAGCAAACTGTCAACGGATCGGTCACTTTTCCGGGGCTTGGCTACGCCCACGTCGGGGGATGGTCTCCCACAATCCCTCCCAGCGAGCTGCCTCGGCCCAAAGCCCGGCGCTCGCTACAGGGTCGGCCACGAGCCCGGTGGCGGCCGCTGCGATGGTGCAGGCCGATCTGGCGGCTTTTCGGGCCCGAACGTGAGCTTGTGCGCGCTCGCCGAGTGGCTCGGGTGACGAGCGATCGCCGACTTTGCGAGCGGTCGCTTCCGCGGTCTCTGCAGCCTCTTTGCAGCGCGCCATCAGCGCGACTGCATCCGGCTTACCGAGCGGAATGACGAGCTTGTCTTTGGCGTGGAGTGGACTCTTGAGTGGTTTGGGGCCGGCGGAGTCGAGCTCGACCTGACCCGCCCGCACCTCGACGCTCAGCTTTTTGTCGTCGAGCGTGAGCGAGAAGTCGGCGTCGCCGTAGCGAACGCCGCCCACCGGCGTGGCGATCAGCACCTCGGCGCCGGGTCGCGTGCCCGTGCCGCTGCCGGCTGTAACCTTGCCTTTGGCCAGCAGCACTTGCTCGCGACCGCGACGGCACGCGCGCAGCAGCGCCGGGCCCGCCAGCGCAATCTCGCGGCCGCTGTTCGATTGCTTGAGGGTCAGGCTCGCGCCTTTGCCGAGCGACAGCCACTCGGAGCCGTCGACCAACGCGCCCGAAACCAGCGGCACGTCGCCAACCTTCGCCTCGCCCTCGACGCGCAGGGCGCGGCAGGTCGGCTCCGGCGGTTGCTGGGCCAGCTCGACGCTCGGCGCAGGGCTAGCGGAGGCGGAAGCCGAAGCCGCAGAGGCGGATGCACTCAGGCCGGCCGCGGCGGCTCCGCCGGTCGCAGCCCGCTCGGCACGGGGGCTTTTGCCGCAGGCGCACGCCAACACGAGCAGCACGGCGGACGCGGCGCGCGGCAAGCCGAGCACGCGCCTCATTCAGCGCGCCGTGACGGCGGCGGCGGCGGAATGACGAGCGTTTTGCGATCTTCGTCCTCGTCATCGGCGAAAATCTCGCTCGTGATGTCTTCGGCTGCCAGCTCTTCTTTCGCGGCGCCGAGCTCGCGCGTCGTCTCGGCCAGGCGATCAGCCAAGACGCCGGTGAACTGCCAGAGCAGCTTGACCGCCAGCTGGTGTTCTTTGCGCAAGATTTCGAAAAATTCCTGACGCCGAATCACCATCAATTCGCTGATGCCGTCGGCGGTGACGGTCGCCGAGCGCGGCTGGCTGCGCACGAGTGCCATCTCGCCCACGTGCGCGCCCTGCGGCAGGGTCGCCACGTCCGCGCCGTTGCGCGTCACTTTGAGCTGGCCGGAGAGCACGATGTACAGCTCTTCGCCCTTTTCGCCTTCGCTGATCACGATCTCGCCCGGCTTGTAGGTGAGCACGTCTGTCACCTGCAGCACGCGCAAAATTTCGCGATCGTTGAGCGGCCGGAACAGCGGCATACGCGCCAAAATATCGCGTTTGAGCTGCAGCTTCTTGGCGCGGTTTTCGTCGCGCGCGGCGGCGTCGCCGATGGTGACGATGACCGAGGTGATGTTGTCTTTGCCGCCATGCTCGTTGGCCCAGTCGATCAGCTGGCGCGCGGCCGCGTCGGCGTCGGGCTGCGCTAAAAACCGGCCCAACTGCTCCAGCTCTTCTTCGAAGTAGCCGGACAAGCCGTCGGAGCAGAGCAAGAAGCGATCGCCCTGCAGCAAGTCGACGACCAGCGTGTCCGGCTCGACGTGCTCGTAGACGCCGACAGCGCGAGTGATGGCGTGTTTTTGCGCCAGCTGCTCGACCTGCTCCTTCGGCATCTTCTTGCGCTTGATGAGCTCGTTGTAAACCGTGTGGTCTTCCGTGATCTGCTCGAGCGCGCCGTCGCGGAGCAGGTAGATGCGACTGTCGCCGACGTAGATGATGAAGGCCTGGTTGCCGACGATTAAAAGTGTGACGAGCGTGGTGCCCATGCCGCGCTTCTTGACGTCTTTGGCGGCCTCGGAATGCACCTTGGTCGAGGCGCGGTTCACCGCGAACTCCAGCATGTTCAAGATGTCGCGCTTGCTGACCTTGGAACCGCCCGACGCGCCCTCCGCGTAGTCGCGGAGCAAGTCAGCCTCTTTTCTGATCTCGTCGTGAATACAGCGCACGGCCAAGGCGCTGGCCACCTCGCCCGCGGCGTGCCCGCCCATGCCGTCGCAAACCACGAACAGCCCGAGCTTCTTGTCGACGAGGTAGTTGTCCTCGTTGTGCTCGCGCTGGCGCCCGACATCCGTCAACGCGCCGAAATGGATCTCCGGGCTGCTCATCGACCTAGCAGGATAGCCCAGCGCCTCTCCGTTCGGAAAGAGGGGTTATTTGTCTTGATTTCCTCCGTGCCCTGCCCGACCCCCAGGCGATCGTAGTGGACCGAACCGCGCTCGGCGCTCGGCCTCGCCGAGTTTGTTTGGGCCTCCCCTCAATCGTGGATCGTGATCTGCTCTCGCCAAAGTGTGGTTGATGTCGATCTGGCTCGCGCCGTGCGCGAGCGCACGTTGTAGCAGGGCGCTCCGCTTTGCAGTCTTCCGAGATGACGGAGATGCGGTGCTCTACGCAGCTCCGCGACAAGACAAGATCACGATCTGCGATTGAAGGAAGACCCCGAGACAGACTCGGCGAGGCCGAGCGCCGATCGCGGGTCAAGTCACCCCAGTCGCTGCCACGCCCGGGCAAGGCACGGAGGAGAACAAGAGCCCCGGGCCTACACAGCTTCGTCCAACACCGAGCGAGCTCCGCTCCGCGCCACTACAACATGATCCAGAAGGGGTATCCCGATGAGCTCGGCGCACTTTGCGACGTGCTTGGTCATTTCGATGTCGTCGCGGCTGGGTTGTGGATCGCCGCTCGGATGGTTGTGGACGAGCAAGATGGCTGCGGCGCCGTTCTTTACCGCGGGCGCCAGCACGTCGCGCGCGGTGAGCGCGCAGCCGTGCAGACCGCCCTGCGCGATGCGCGCGCTGGCTTTGAGCCCGCTGCGCCCGTCGAGGCACAAGAGCCACACTTCTTCGTGATCGAGCGCCGCCAGCCGCGGCCTGGCCCAATCCGCCGCAGCCTCGAAGCAGTCGATGACGTGCCGCTGCTCGCCCAGCGAGCGAATCAAAACGCGGCGCCCGAGCTCCATGGCCGCGGCCAGCCGCGCGGCCTTTACCGGACCTATGCCAGACTGCACCGCGAAGGCGTGGGGCCCGAGCCGCGCGATGCCTTCGATACCGCCCGACGCTTCGAGCAGCGCCAGCGCAACCTGCTCCACCGAGTGGCCGACGCTACCTGTGCCGAGCAGCAAGCTCAGCAGCTCCGCATCGCCCAAATCGTGAACCCCCGACGCCAACGCGCGCTCTCTAATGGCCAGCAAACCGCACCTCTGCCCAGCGCTAGAGCAGCAGCCGTGCCAACGCCTTCACCGCTGCATTCCGCGCCCGCCAACAGCCGTTCCCCCGGCCGCCAGCTGACCAGCGGCCGCCAAAGCGCCGGCTGGGGATGGCCCCGCATCAGGCTGCCCAGCTGGGCAGCCCAACAAAAACTACGGCCTGCCCGAACCCCCGTCGTGGCGCACGCGTCTAACCTACATGCGGAGCTCGAGATTTTATAGGGAGTCGAAGATGTCGGAGGACCGCCGCCCTGATGCAACGAAATGGGCGTACGGGCCCTGCCGAGGTGGGGTTAGAGCTGCGAAAGTCACTTCGTGTACGAAGTAACCTTTAGTCACTTCGTACACGAAGTGACTTTCGAGACGGGCGAAGGGGCCAACCCCCACGAGTTTCTTCCTGCGCGGGAAGGTAGGGAGGTCCGCGAGCAAGGATTTTGGGTTCTCGCTGCCACCCGCGAACCGCAGCGTCGAGCCGGGTCGTGCGCCCGTTGTGCCGCAGGCGCGCGAACAAAAAAGCCCTCGCGGAGCTCCCCGTCTCCCCGCCTCGCTGTGAGATTTCCCAGACCGACACTTCGACCGCGATAACCCGAGCAAGGCTGCGCCACGACCGAGGCTGCCGCTGCGCCGCTATTCGACGTCTACGATGACGAGCGGATCGATGCGCGATTTGAGGTCGTCGAGGGCGGCTTCGACCGAGGCTGCGTTGGTGCCGTCGAAGGTGATGCGGGTGCGGTAGCGCGGGTTGAACAGCGCCGGGTAGGAGCCGATGCTGACCGCAGCGTGCGCGGCGACGACGGCGTCGAGCGCGTCTTTCAGCTCTACTTCGTCTTGGTTCAAGACCAGCGTGCGCGTCACGAAGCTGTGTGGGCCAATCACCCACGAACGCAGCGTGGCAAGCTTCATGCGAAATACTTCGGGAACGCCGGGCAAAATCCAGACGTTGCCGAGCACCGGCGTCGGCCACGATACGTCCGGCGCGCGCCGCAGCTCGGCGCCTTCGGGAATGTCGGCGAAGCGCAGGTGCGCAGCGGTCGTGCGCTCGCCGAAGGTCCGGTGCACCAGCTCGACCAGCGACGGCTCGCGCACCACTTTGCGGCCGAAAGCCCGAGCGACGGCCTCGATGGTCACGTCGTCGTGCGTCGGGCCGACGCCGCCGCTCGTCACCAAAATGCCGTGCGCCGCCGACAGCCGCGCGATGGCGCTGGCGAGCGTCGGCACGTCGTCGAGCAAAATCTCCGCGCTCTTGAGCTCGATGCCGAGCGCGCGCAAGGTTTTTGCCAGCGGCGCCAGGTTGGCTTCGACGACTTTGCCGCTGAGCAGCTCGTTGCCGATGGCGAGAAATGCAGCTGTCTCGACCACGCTCTGCACGCGCCTACTCCGGATCCAGCTCGCGCACGACGGGCTGGCCTTTGGCGTCGATGGATAGCAGCTCTTCGACGCGCTTCTCGGCGGCGTCGAGCTGCGCCTGTGAGGTGCGCGACAAGCGGGTGCCCTCTTCGAACAACGACAGTGATTGCTCGAGCGAGAGGTCGCCGCTCTCGAGCCGCTCGACGATCGCGGTCAGGCGCTTGAGCGCCTCTTCGAAGCCGGGCGCTTCGGTTGGCGCTGCGGCGGGCGCTGTTTTGGCATCGGCGGCTTTCTTCATGGGCCTTTTCCGCCAAGGTTCACCCGCGGCGCCAGAAGCGCAAGTCGCACCTCGAGCGGAGCCGGATCCACGTAGGCCAGCGCAACCACGCCATCGGGGTCGGCGACGACCGGCAGCGCGAGTCCGCTTGCGGCGCGCAGCAAGGCCGCGGGCGAAGCTGCTGCGTCCGCGCCGGGATTCTTCGCCAGCTCGAGCCAGACGGTTTCGGTGCCCACCACGCCATCGCCGAGCGCCTGCCCCGCGAGCGCCAGCCGGGCCGCTTCGCGCACCGAGCTCGACGCGTCGAGCTCGGCCGCCAGCTCGAGCGTGCGCGCCTTGACCGGCTCGGCGCGCCGGCTGAGCGCGACGATCGCCGCGTGTCGAACCGCCGGCTCCGGCTCGAAGCGATAGGCGTTTTCGATCAGGCCGAGCGCGTCCGGATCTTTGGCACGCCCGAGGCCGAGCAGCGTGTGAGCGCGCAGCCACGGATCGCCACTGGTTAAAAGCTCACGCAGCAGCGGCAACAGGTCGGCGTCTTTGCGGGCCGCCAGCGCCGTGACCGCGAGCAGCGAGCCTGGCCCGGCCTCGTGCACCAGCTCGAGCAAGAGCGGCGTCGGCACCAAGTCCGCAGCCGCCGGATCGGCCAAACCGATGCTGAACGCCGCGCGCTGCACCGGATCCGTTTCGACCGCCAGCCGCTGCACGGCAGCGCGCGCTGCGGCTCCCGACGTTGCCAGGCGCGCAAGCGCGCGCACCACGAACGGATCGGTCGAGCTCAGGCTCTGGGCGAGCGTTTCTGGCTCGAGCAGCGCCCGCGCGAAGGCTGCGGCGGCGCGCTCGTTCGGCTCGCGCGCGCCGAGCGCAGCCGGCAGCGCCTGAGCGAGAGCGGCGCTGTCGTCGCCGAGGCGCGCATGTCGCAGCGCCAAGCAACGCAGCGCGAAGGCCCGCAGGCGCGGCTCGCTCAGCGCGCGCTCGAGCCGTAACCGAGGCGCCACGCCCGGCGCGCGCGACAGCGCGTACATGGCGAGGCCCGCGCTGTCGGGATTTTGCAGCGCTCTTTCGATGCCCTGCAGGCCGGAGCTCGAGCCGCGCGCGAGTAGCTCCAGTAAGGCCGGCGCAAGCTCACCGGCCATGCTCGGCTCGAGCCGACCGGGCGCCGCAACCCGGCCGTCGGTCTCGAGGAACAGCTCGAGCGCGAGCTTGCGGGTGGCTTCGTTGTCCGCCAAGTCCGAAAGCGCCCCGGCGGCGTCCGGGCTACCGCTACGCGCGAGGATCTCGCTGGCCGCCGCGACCAAGATCGGTTGGCGCTCCGAACGCAGCCAATGTCGTGCCAACGCTACGACCTCGTTCGAGCCCAGTTGCTGTAACGCGAGCGCGGCCGCGGCGCGCGCGTCGGGGGCCCCGCGCCGCACGATATCGCGCAGAAAGCCCTCGGCGCGCAGATCGCCGAGCTGGCCGAGCGTCTCGCACAGCTCTTTGGTCGGAGCGCCGGGCACCCGCAAAATCGGCCGCAAATCAGCCGGTGGATTGGCGAGCAGCGCGTCACGCGTGAGCTCGGCGGCGTGGCCCGGCTTGCGCAGGGCGCGGCCGAGCGCCCCGAGCGCCAGTGCATCTTGGGTGCGCGCCAGCGCGAGCGCGGCCGCGCTCTGCACCCACTCCGAGAGCGAGCCAGCGTCGACCTCGACCGGCGGCGACGACAGCGCGCGCACCAGTGCGTCGCGCGCCACCGGCTGCTTGGCGTGCGGCGCGAGCGCCCGCACGGCGGCCAGGTGCTCTTCGGCGCCATGCGCCGCGCCGCCCGGATCCAGTGCCCGCGCCAAGAGCTCGACGGCGTGCGATGTGCCGAGGGCCGACAGCCGGGCAAGACCGCGCAGCCGAGCGCGCTGGCTGTCGCTGCTCAGCAGCTGCTCCGCCGCCGGCTCACCCAGGCGCGTGAGCAGCGACGGCGGCTTCTCGGCCTGCGCGGGTTTCGACATTTGCGCGAGCGCCGCCCAGGGCAGGCTGCACACGGCGAAGCTGAGCGCCGCGGCAGCTCGGCAAAAACGCGGCTTTTTCACGGCTTACTGCTCGCTTTGGGCTTCGCCGCGGCGGTCGTGCCAAAGCCCACGCCCGCGGCTGCCACGCCCGGCAGCTTGGCCACCACCGTGAAGCTCACCCCTTCGGCGAGGTCGTCTTTGTGCGAGAGCGCGCGCAAGGCGAGCACGATGCTGGTGCTGCGACTGAGCGCTTCTTGCGCGGCGGCAGGGCTCGCATCTTTCGGCTTCACGCCGACCAGCAGCGTGAGCCCAGGCTTGTCGTGCATGAGCGCTGCGATGGCGCGCAGCGTAGGGCGTGATTTTTCGGTTAGCTCGAGCCCGCGCGGCATGGCCTCGAAGCCGATCGGCGACGTCACGCGCACGCTGGCCGTCTTGTCGTCGAAAGTCGCCAAGGGCTTGCGCGGTTTCTTGGCGTCGGTGTCGGGGCAGCCGTCGTCGTCTTGGAAGCCGTCGAAGGTCTCGGCGACGTCCGGGCACTTGTCGTCGGCATCGTCGAAGGTGTCGCCGTCTTTGTCGGGACTGGGGCAGCCGTTTTGTTTGGCGTCTTCGTGCGCCAAGCCGGCCACGTTGGGACAGGCGTCGTCGGCGTCGGGCACGCCGTCTTGGTCGTTGTCCGGATCCGGGCAACCGTCGGCGTCTTCGAAACCGTCGCGATCTTCGGCCTTCTTCGGGCACTTGTCGTCTTGATCGTAGATGCCGTCCATGTCGCGGTCGCGCAACGGACAGCCGCGCAGCTTGGGGTCGGCGTTGTCGGGGCCGGCCTCGCGCGGACAGGCATCTTTCACGTCCGGAATGCCGTCGTGGTCGTCGTCGGGGTCGAGGCAACCGTCGTCGTCTTCGAAACCGTCGACGTCTTCTTTCTCGGTCGGGCACTTGTCGGTTTCGTCGGGCACGCCGTCGTCGTCGTTGTCGAAGTCGGGACAGCCGTCGCTGTCCTGAAAGCCATCGCGATCTTCGGGCAGCTCCGCGCATTCGTCTTTCGAGTCTTCGATACCGTCGCCGTCGGCGTCGAGGAAGCGCGGCGCCCAGCCGAAGCCGAGCACACCGCGCACGCGCGGCACCCCCACCGCCGTGTCGAGCGGCGCTTCGACGCCGGCCAATAGCGAAAATTCCGAAGGTGTGTAGCGAGCTACCGCGCCAATCAGCGCTGGGCTGGCGGCGGCTGCAGCAAAGCTCGGCGTGAGCGCGACCGCGCCGTGCGTTTCGATCGACCACGTCCAGCGGCCTTTGTCGTCCCAGCCCAGCGCTTGCGGGCGCAGGAGCAAGGCCGCACCCCAAGGCAGCTCGTGACCGAAGCGTTGATCGACGTAGGTGCGCTCGGCTCCGCGCACTTTGGCGCCGGCGGTCGCGCGTAAGCTGAACGCCACCAGGTTCAACTCCGAGAGTAGCCGCAGCTCGCCGGTGGCGCTGCCTTCGGAGACGTAGGAAGTGGGGTCACCGGTCGGCAGCGTGACGCGCGCGAGCGCGGCCAGGGCAAAGCCGCCCAAGTCACCCGCCGGCAAGAGCACCGCCTTGGCCGAAAGCGCCACATCGCCGAGCGCGGCCTTCGGTAGCGCGGCGGCACCGCTCACCACGTTCGAAGTGTTGGTGCCCGTTTGATACACGACGCTCGGCAGTAGCAAGCCGAGCGCCACACGATCGCCGAGACCGATGCCGAACAAATAGTCGAGCGAGAACTGATTTCTCACCGGCACGGCCAGCTGCGCGCCCGAGTCGTCTTTCAGCACCACCAGCCGGTTGGCGTACGAGGCCACCACTGCAGCATTCCAATTCAGCGGGCCGGGGGCGGCGGCCGGCTCGGTGTAGAGCCCGCCGGCATCGTCGGTCGGCAGCTCGAGCTGGCGAAGGTTCAGGCCCGGCACGTCGGCAGCGCCGGCCGCCCCGGCAACGAGCAGCCAAGCCAGACCAAACACCCTGCAGCAAGCCGCGCCACGCATCCCGGCGAGGTTAGCCAGCAGTCGCCAGGCGAGGCTAGGTCCTTGTGGGCGAAGTTCCGTGATAAACGAGTAAAGTCTGTCGGGGTGGGTTGGTGCCCGAGCAGGCTTTCAGCTGAGTCTTGCGTCTTTAGCAGGCTTGACGGCAGCGTTCCGCCGGTCTCGCGGGTTTGGTCTCGTGGCTGGTTCCTGCTCTCGCCGATCGTGATCTTTCCTTCCAAGACCTACCTCTCTTGCCGGGCTGGGGCCTGCGGCCCCAGCGGCCCCTTTTCTTGCGCGGCGGGGCGGCTTGGCATATCGAGAGCGTCACATGGACGCGATCAGGATCCGCGGCGGCCGGGCTCTCAGCGGCACTATTCGCGTGAGCGGCGCCAAGAACGCCGCCCTGCCCATTTTGTGTGCCACGCTGCTGTCCGACGGCGAAAGCCGGCTGCGCAACGTCCCCGCCTTGCGCGACATCGAGACGACCGCCGCTCTGCTCCGCTACCTCGGCCGCCCGGTGGACGTGGCGATGCCCGAGGTGCGCGTCAAGGCACCGACGGGCAGCGTCAAACCCGAGGCGCCTTACGACTTGGTCCGGCAAATGCGCGCCAGCGTGCTGGTGCTCGGGCCACTGCTCGCTCGCTACGGTTGGGCCAAGGTGTCGTTGCCGGGCGGCTGCGCCATCGGCGCGCGCCCAGTCGACCAACACCTGCAAGGGTTAGAAGCGCTCGGCGCCAAAATCGAAGTCGAGCACGGCTTCATCGTCGCCGAGGCACCGAACGGGCTGCGCGGCGCCGAGGTCGTGTTCGACATGCAGACCGTCGGCGGCACCGAAAACTTGATGATGGCCGCGGCGCTCGCCAAGGGTCGCACGACGCTCGTCAACTCCGCGTGCGAGCCCGAGATCGAGGAGCTGGGCCGCGTCTTGAACAAGATGGGCGCCAAAGTCGAAGGCGCCGGCACGTCGACCATTCACATTCAGGGCAAGAGCGAGCTTGCGCCGTTCGACCACGCCGTGATCGCCGATCGCATCGAAGCTGGCACGTTCATGGCGGCCGTAGGCTTGGCGGGCGGCAACGTGCTGCTGGAAAACGCGCCGCTCGAAGATCTGGAGCCGGTGGTGGTCAAGCTGCGCAAAGCAGGCCTAGAAATCGAGCGCGAAGGCGAGCACGTGCGCGTGCGGCGCATCGGCCCGCTGCGCGGGGTAGACGTGAGCACCGCGCCCCATCCGGGTTTTCCGACCGACATGCAGGCGCAGCTCATGGCGCTGTGTTGTTTGGCCAAGGGCGAAAGCTTGCTCACCGAAAACGTCTTCGAAAACCGCTTCATGCACGTGCCAGAGCTGATCCGCATGGGCGCGCACATCGAGACGCGCGGCAACGTGGCCATCGTGCGCGGAGTCTCGGGCCTATCGGGCGCCAGCGTGATGGCCACCGACCTGCGCGCCAGCGCGTCGCTGGTGATGGCGGGACTCGTCGCCGACGGCGAAACCATCGTTCGTCGCGTCTATCATCTCGATCGCGGCTACGAGCACATCGAGCACAAGCTGGCGGCCGCGGGCGCCGACATCGAGCGCATCGCGCTCGAGAGCGAGGAACCGTGAGCAAGGGCCCGTTGACCATCGCGATCCCGAAGGGTCGCGTGACGAAGGTGCTGGCCCCGCTGTTCAAGGCTGCAGGCCTCGATACGTCGGCGCTCGGCGACGACGATCGCACGCTGGTGCGCTCGAGCGCCGACGGCAGCTTGCGTTTCCTGCTGCTCAAGCCCGACGACGTGCCGACCTACGTCGAGTACGGCGCCGCCGATCTGGGCGTCAGCGGTCGCGACGTTCTGCGCGAACGGCGCTGCGATTTGTACCAGCCGCTCGACTTGGGCATCGGCAAATGCCGCATGGTGGTGGCGGCTCCGACCGGGGCCGTCTTGCCCGACGTGCCGCGCATCGCCACGAAGTTTCCGCGCATCGCCAGGGAGCACTACGCCTCGCGCGGCATCCAGGCCGAAATCATCTACGTCGGCGGCTCGGTCGAGCTGGCGCCGATCGTCGGGCTGTCCGATGCCATCGTCGACCTGGTCGAATCGGGCGCGACGCTGCGCGAAAATGGCCTGGCCGAGGTCGAAACCATCTTCGACGTCTCGAGCGTTTTGGTCGCCAATCGCTCACTGTTCAAGCTGCGGCACGCCGAAATTCAACCGCTGCTCGAACGGCTCCGAAAAGCCGTCGCGCCGTAGCTCGCCAGCACCAGGCGCGCCCGCCAGAGGCGATCTGGCGCCAACCAGCTGGGCTTTGAACGCTTATTTCGAACGAGCTGGGGCCGTGCGCGGGACGCGGCTCCTCACAAGCTTGCTGCTGGCGTTGACGCTCGCGGCGGCCTGCGGTCGCAGCACGCGCCACGGCGATCTGGCGTCCTCCGGCGAAGGCGGCTCCGCTGCGGGCGAAGGCGGAAGCCCGCCATCCGGCGGCGGGACCAGCGCCGGTAGCCAGGCGCAGGCCGGGACCTCGAGCGGCGGCAGCGGCAGAGCGGGAGCTCCGGAAATCGCCGGCGAACCGAGCGTCGTCGCTGGCGCGGCGGGTGAAGGCGGCGCCTTGGGCATGGCGGGCGGCGGCGCAGGCGGAGAAGGCGGCGAGCCACGCCCAAGCCCAGTCTGCGACGACGGCAACCCCTGCACGCTCGACAGCTTCAGCGCCGCGAGCTGCCACCACGACCCGCTGCCAGACGGAAGGCCGTGTGAAGACGGCAATCTCTGCACCTTGGGCGACAAGTGCGCAGCGGGCGTGTGCACACCAGGACCAGCGCAGACAGGTCCCGGCCAGGCGCTCGGCAGCGTCGAGACCTACGGCGCCGACCTGGCCTTCACGGCCGGCGACAAGCGCTTTGCCTTCGTCGACGTGCCAGCGCTGCCCGCGCGGCTCACGCTGGCCAGCGTCGCGTCTGGCGCGCTCGCAGCCGAAGACCAAGTCGATATCGACGAAAGCGTCGGCTTTTCGTTCATCGGCGCCGCGTGGGACGACCTGATCGCCGTGGCCGACGGCGACACGAGCTTTGGCTTGAACGGCCCGTCGCGCAACCTGCAGCTATTTTCAATCGCAGCCGACGGCACGCTCACGCCGCACGCGGTCGTCCCGATCACGCCCGGATCTCAAACCAACCCCGCGAACACGACCATGGTCGGGCGCGGCTCGCGGCTGTTTCTGTGCCAAAATTGGGCCTTCTTCGGCCCCGCTACCGGCACCCTGATGTGGTGGGACGTCTCGGATCCCGACGCGCCGGTGCTGATCGCCCAGGGCAGCACCCGCGGACAATGCGGCTCGATCGCCGCCAGCGAAGACGGCGCGCGCGTGTACGTGAACACCATCAACGGCGTGATCTGGACCGATCTGTCGACCTGGGTGAGCGGCGACCTGACGTTTGCGGCAGCTCCGTTGGTAGCGACAGACGCCGGCTTGAGCCTGCGGGGCGATCGCTTGATCGCGCGCAGCGGCGAGGACATTCGAGTCTTCGACGAATCCGATCGGAGTCTGCTCAGCTCGTTCACCGTGATCGGCGCCAACGCGGCTGCGTTGACCGACGCGGGCATCTTCGTCGAGAGCGACGGCAGCGTGGCCGGCGGCACCGAGAATGCCATCGGGCTCTACGACTTATCGGGCAACACCCTCCAAACCATGACTGTTTCTAAGCTGGCTTACGCGCGCGATATCACGTCGCAGCGGGCAATCGCGGGCCCGGGTTACGTCATGGACACGCTCACGCATCGCCTGTTCGCCGTCAGCGCGAGCGGTTTCGACGAGGTCGAGCAGCCGCAAGTGGGCGCCATGAGCTGGGCGTTTGCCGGCGACGACGTGCTGCACACGCGCGGCAACCTGACCGCGCACCGCATCGACGTGAGCGATCCCACAGCGCCCGTCATTCTCGCCGGTGGGCCCACGCGCGAACCGCTCTTGGGCATCAAGCTCGACACGTCGCTGGCCCCGGCGAGCTTAGTGTCCGAAACCGATCCGAGCCCGAGCTTCTTCTCGGGCGCCGATCCGGCCACCGTGGCGGTAAATCCGCCGCTCGGTCACGCAACGCGTGAGCGCAGACGCCGACGAGCACTACGTGGCGACGGAGTCGTTCGCGCTGCCCGGCGGCCAAACGACGCTATTGTCGGCGGGTGACTTCATCTATCGGGCGCCGTACAGCACCACCGACGCCGTGCATTTTCAGCGCTGGCAGGTCAGCGATTTGCGAGCCGGCGTCACGGCGCCGGCCATGGACCTGAGCTTCGACGCGCCGGCGACCGCCACCAGCGCTACCGGCGTTCGCTTCGATGTGGACCCGAACGCGCGAGTGGCTGTCTTGGCCAGGCTCTGGAACGACGGCACGAACCTGGTCGGCAAGCTGCACTGGCTCGATTTGACGACGGAGCCGCCGAGCGAGTTCGAAACCATTTCGGCAAGCGCCGTCGCGGTGCGCGTCAGCGGCGATCGCCTCGTTTATGCCGAAAATACGCCGACCGGAAGCACGCTGCACTTTCGCCAGCGCGGCAGTGACGCGGACGCGACCCTCGACGTGAGCGAGCGCGTCACGCGCCTGCTCGGCTTCGACGGCACCACCGCGTACTACGCGATCCCCAACGCGCTCCGAGCCGTCAGCAACCGGCCGCCCGCAGCTCCGACCCAAACGCTCGACTTGCCGACGCGCGGCACGGCGTCTTCGCTGGCCGCCACCGCTCACGCTCTCGTAGCCACAGCATCGACGCAGCTCTTGACCCTGGCGCCCGTCTGCGACTGAAGCGCGAGCAGCCAGCGTGCGCTACTCGCGGCGCAAAGTGACCAGGGTTTGTGCCAGTGGCTGGTCCAGCGGCGCGAAGCTCAAACGTGTGCTTTCGGCGCCGCGCGTCAAGCGCAGGTCGACGAGCTGGCCCGGTGCCGCGTCGCCTTGCCCCGGGGGCTCTGCCTCTGCCGCCGCCCCGGCCTGCGCGGAGTCGTTCTCGCGCCAGCGCGCGATGGCTTCCGCGTGCAGCTCGCCAGCTTGACGCTCGAGCACCTTGGTCAAGCAAAACTCCTGCACCAGCTGGCGGCCGCTCACGATGCGATCGCGCTCGATACGAAAGTCTGAGTAGCGTTCGGCCACGGCTTTTTGCCAGCGGCGCCGCGCGCTTGCGCTAACCCTCGAAACCCCCAACTGGCGGGGATCGTCGGGCACGTCCGGCGTGGCAGCGTAACGACCGGCAAAGTCGCCCGTTTGCTGCGTGCCGCAGCGCGCCGCGCTTTGCAGCATACGCTGAACCATTTGCTGCTGGTCGTCGGGGCGCCACAGCCGCGCCACGAGCGGATACGCCGCGCTCGCCGCCCCCACGCCAGCTAGGCCGAGCACCAGCAGCAGCGCTAACGCCGAAGCGTCTTTGAGCACGCTGATGCGCGCCCACTGAGCGCCCAAATACGCGCCAAGCTGGCGGCGCTTCATGGGCGCGGGTAGAGCGTGCCAAGTCAGGATCCCGGCAAGCAGCCACTTGCGTGCTAGCGCCGTGTCGCCGGCGCCAGCGTAGGCACGCGCCAAGCTGGTGTGCGCGACCACGTCAGAGCTACTAAAATCCAAGTAGCGTTCGAACGCGTCGGCCGCGTCGTCCCAGCGCCCTAGCGCGAGCAAAGTGTCGCCCGCTACGCAATAAGGGTGGCCGTGCCGCAGGCGCGGGTCTTTCTCGATGGCGGCCAGCAACTGCACCAGAGCTTGGTCGTGGCGACCGGCGCGCTGCAGCGCCAGGCCGTAAAGGTACATGAGCTCGGCGTCGTCGGGCGCGAGCTGCAGGCCTTCTTCGAGCAGGGGCAGCGCGCGCCCCGGCCGCAGCAGGCGCAAATAAATCGTCGCCAGATCGCGTCGCGCCGTGATGTTCGCGCGATTCAGCCGCACCTGCTGCCGCAGCCGCCCCGCCCGACCCAGCGCCCCGAACAGCGCGCCCGGGGGCGGCAACAACCCGCGCAGCAGCCAAAGCCCCAGCACACCTAGCAAAAGCCATGGCTGCCGGATTGCGTAGGACAGCGCGACCCACGCCAGGTAGTAACCCAAGTAGCCCACAGGGCCGTGATATCACGGCCCTGTGCGCCGCTACAGCATCGGCACGCCGCGCCGGCGCCGCCCGACAGGAAAAGCGCGCTCGACGGCCGCGATGTCCGCCGGCGACAGCTCGACCCTGGCGCCGCCCGCGTTCTCGCGCAGGTGCTCGAGGTTTGTCGACTTCGGAATCGCGAACAGCTCGGGCCGGCGCGTCAAAAACGCCAGCGCGACCTGGCGCGCAGACGCCCCCAGGCGCTCGGCGAGGCGCGCGAGCACTTCGCCGGCCGGCCCGCGCGGTGGAAACTGGCTGTTTTGCCCAAACGGGGTGTAGCCCACGACTGCGACCCCGTTCGCCTCGCACCACGGCAAAACCGCCTGCTCGATGCTGCGCTCTTGCAGGTGGTACAGCACCTGATTGCAGGCGATGCGACCCGGACCCGCGACGTCGAACGCGTCCTGTAGCTCGCCTTCGTCGAAGTTGCTCACGCCCCAGGCGCGCGTCTTGCCGGCCGTGACCAGCTCTTCGAGCGCTTCGATCGTGTCTTCGAGCGGATAGGAGCCAGGCCAATGCAGCAGGTAGCAATCGAGATGGTCGGTGCGCAGGCGCTTCAGCGTCTGCTCGCAGTGCTTGATGGTGCCTTGACGACTGGCGTTACTGGGAATGATCTTCGAGACCAAGAACACCTCGTCACGACGCCCCTCGAGCGCTTGGCCGACCAAGCTCTCCGCCTGGCCAGAGCCGTACAGCTCCGCCGTATCGACATGCGTCAGACCAAGCTCGAGCGCCGCTTGCACGGCCGCGATCGCGGTTTTGGCGTCGCTTTGCTCGAGGTACCAGGTGCCAAGGCCCACTTTCGGCACGCTGACGCCGGTCGGACCGAAGACGTGACGGGGTAATTCCGCGCTCGCCATGCAGCTCATCCTAGCCTGCTACACTCGTCCCATGAAGTGGCAACGCGGCTACCAAAGCGATGACGTCGAAGACGACCGCGGCCGCTCGCCGGGCCTCGGTGGCAGCGGGCTGCTCGGCCCAGCCTTGATGATAGGCTCGCGTTTCGGCCTGCCCGGCATCGTGGTGGCGCTGGCGGTCGTGTTCGTGCTGCCACGGCTGCTCGGTGGTGGCGCGCAAACCCTCGGACCCGGTCAGGTGACAACGCAGAGCGGGCCAGTCTCGGACGAGCGCAAGCAATTCGTGTCGTTCGTGTTCGACGACGCCCAGCGCAGCTGGAGCCAGGCGTTCGCCGAAAGCGGCAAACCGTATCGCAAAGCCAAGCTCGTACTATTCACCGAAAGCACGGCCTCGGGCTGCGGTACCAGCAGCTCGGCAGTGGGGCCGTTCTATTGCCCGGCCGACGAGCGCGTTTACATCGACCTGAGCTTTTACGACGAGCTGGCGCGCCGCTTTGGCGCGCCAGGCGATTTCGCTCAGGCCTACGTGATAGCCCACGAAATGGGTCACCACATCCAAAACCTGCTCGGCATCGAGCGGCGCATGCAAAATTCTGGCGGCCCCTCCGAAGGCGCCAACGGCAACTCGGTCAAGCTCGAGCTACAGGCCGATTGTTTCGCAGGCATCTGGGCCCATTCCACCGCTCGCCGCGATCTGCTCGAGCAAGGCGACGTCGAAGAAGGCCTGCAAGCCGCTTCAGCGGTGGGCGACGATCGGCTGCAAAAGCAGGCCACCGGCACCGTTCAGCCGGAAACGTGGACACACGGCTCTGCGGCCCAACGCGCTTCGTGGTTCAAACGTGGCTACGCATCCGGCAGCCTGAAAGACTGCGATACGTTCGCCACCAAGCCGTAACGCGCTCGAATCAGCACATGGCCAGAGGGCCTGACAGCTCGCGTCAACACGTGAGTGTGACTCGACATGACAAGGCGATGATACTGCTGCGCCCTTTCACGAGTTACTCTAGAGAAAGTGCAAGCTCAGACTACTTCGACCTACGCAAGCGAAATCCGGCCGTTTCTCTCCAAGCAAGAGTTCGCTCCGGCGCGCACGCGCTTGCTCTGGCTACCTGTACACGTGTCGGTGCTGGTGGGCGGTTTTCTGCTCTTGTCGCGGCTACCGAGCGTTTGGTCGTGGCAGCTGGCCTGGCTACCGCTGCTGTCGCTGGTCATGGGCGCAAGCTTCGCTGGGCTCACGTTCCTGGGGCACGAAACCCTGCACGGCGCGGTCGTGCGCAACTTGGCGCTGCGGCGCCTGATCGGCTGGCTCGGCTTTCTGCCTTTCACGGTCTCGCCACGACTCTGGGAGGCCTGGCACAACCGCGTGCACCACGGGCACACCCAGCTCGCCGGCACCGATCCCGATGCGTATCCGACGCTGGGTGAATACCGCGAGAGTCGCGCCGTGCGAGCCGCCACCGGTCTGGCGCCGGGGCTCAAGCGACTGCGCGGCGCCTTCAGCCTATTGATCGGCTTCTCGGTGCAGAGCACACACATGCTGGTCGATGCGCGGCGCCGCGGCTTCCTCAAACCGGGCGAACACCGCCGGGCCATCGCAGAAACGCTGCTCGGCGTCGCGACCTGGGCGGTGGTGGCGTGGTTGGTCGGCATGCAGGCATTTCTGTTCGGCTTCGCCCTGCCACTGGTCGTCGCCAACGTGGTGGTAATGAGCTTCATTCTCACCAATCACAGCCTGAGCCCGCTCACAGACGTGAACGATCCGCTGCTCAATTCGCTCAGCGTCACCGGCCCACGCTGGTTCGAGTGGGTCACGCTGGGCTTCGGCTTTCACGTCGAGCACCACCTGTTTCCTTCGATGAGCGCGCGCCACCACCGCAAGCTTCGCGGCATCGTGCAAGCGCTGTGGCCCGCGCAATATCAGTCGCTGCCGCTGGTGCGAGCGCTGCGCGCCCTGCACCGCTCGCCGCGCGTCTACGAAACCCCCACCACGCTGGTCGATCCGAAGACGGGTCTGCGCTGGCAAACGCTAGCGCCGCGACAGGCCTGACGCTTGCTCAGCTTTCAGTAGGTCGGGTCGTCGATGGTGACGTAGGGGGACTGACCGGTGGGCGAGACGGGCACCGTGACCGTGCAGCTGGTCGCGCCGCCGGGCTTCGGGACATGCGTCGTGACGTCGACGGCGCGCCACATGGTGCCAAAGCTCGCTCGCTGCGGCGCCACGAAGTTGAGCGGCAACTTGGGCGGGGCGGCCACGCCCGCCTTCTGACCGCCGCAATAGACGAAGACGTGCGGCGCCGCAGGCCCGTTGGTGAAGTTTTGGACCATGACGCGAAACGTTTGAGCGTCGAGCGGGGCGTCGAGCTGGATGCGCTCGGCCGTGCCGGTCGCCAAATTCTGGGTGTTGTTGTCCTCGCCATCACGCGGATTGGGACATCGACCGAGGGCCGCGAACTCCGCCGCGGCCGGGCCAGCCTGGCAGTATGCGGCCGGCGAATCGGCGTAGCCGAAATCGACACGAGGCCGACCTAGGCGCAGGTTTGCGGTGCAGTTGACGACGTTGCACGTCGTGCCGTCGAGACCACTCTCGACGCTGGTCGAAAACGGCGCAAACCAGGGCGCCGTATCGAACGGGTTGTGCAGGTACATGTCGAGATCGGTGGCTTGGCTGGTGTCCCAACACGCTTCGATGCGCATGCCGCGGCCGTCGGTCGGCAGTTCGAGGTTGCACGTGCCGGTGTCGCCCGAGATCCCCACTACGGTCAAAATGAAGTGATGCGGAGAGGGCCGCACGGCCTGAAACATCAGCTTGGACGTCTCGCCGCCCTGCAGCACGAACTCCGGGTCCGCCACGATGGCGTCGCAGTCTTCTCGCCCCAGCGTCCAGTGCCAACTCTTCACCTTGCCCGAGACGAATTTGGTGCCGTCGAGCGCCGTGGGCGTGCCGAGCCGCAACACCGGCAAACGTGGATCATTCGGCCCGGTCGGGCAGCTCAATTTGATCGACGGCGGCGCGCCGCCGACGCCGCCCATGCCGGCCGAGCCGCTGACTCCGCCAGCGCCCGCCGAGCTGCGACCGCCCACCGAACCGCCAACGCCGATGGAGCCGCCAACGCTGATTGAACCGCCAACGCTGATTGAACCAGCCACGCCTGCCGCTCCGCCGGCGCGCGCGCCTGCTGAGTTGCCGCTGCCGCCGACGCCAGCGACGCCGCCCATGCTGACGACGCCGCCCGTACCAGCTTGATCGGGGTCGGGCGCGGGCAGCCCGGTGCGCCCGCCGCAAGCGAATAGCCCCAAGCCTAGCGCGACCGAAGCTCGCGCGCTCAACCGATAGCGTCCGTTACTACTCCGTCTAGCTGCCATGCAAGACCCCGCGCCACATCCACAGCCAGGCTATCACGGCGTAGCCAACGCGCACCCGCCGAGTGCCGCTCGGCCAAAACTAGCGAGCTACAGCTGGAGCACGGCGCGCAACACCTCGTCGACCTGCGCCAGCGACTTCGCCGACAGCCGGCCAGCCGCAACGGGATCGAACCGTTCGAGCGATATCGCCGCGAGCAGGTGGACGAGGACGACCTGTGCCGTCTTGCTACCTGCCTCGCCGGCCGAGACGCGGACTGTGAGCGGGTCGTCGTCGTAGATGCGCGCGACGTCGTCGAGCGGAGCCACGACGGCCGTCTCGATGCCCGCCAACAGCTCGGACTGAACGACGACGAAGTGCTCGCGTCGGCCGCCAACCCCGAACCCGAGCCGCCGCCGGGCAACCAGCACGTCGCCGCGCTTAGCCACGCAACCGCTCGATGGCTGCGACAATCTCCAAGTCGCGGGCACGCCGCTCTGGAGTGCGCGACGTCGCGAGGCGCTGGCGGAAACGAGCCTGTTCCGCACGCTCGAGCGCGTCGACCAAAAGCGTGCGCGCGTAGGCGGCTTCTGGGGCGCGCGCCGCTTTGGCCAAGCGACGCAGTTGCTGCAAGGCGGCCGCGGGCAAGTTCAGGTTGAGCCGTTCGAGCGAGCTAGTCATGGCCCCTAATTTTAGGGGGTGATTCGAGGATGTCAAATTAGGTCCTCGGGAGCGCTCACGGCGAGGCCGCGGCTGGGTCGGCGCAGCAGCGGAAGCCGATGAAGTAATACTTGAAGTCAGGCGGGTGGCTGGTGGTGACGGGACGGCAGGCGTTGCGAACGTGACCCCAGGCGCCGCCTTTCAGGCCAGCGAAACGTGAGCGGCGATTTTTGCGCTCAGTGTCGGCGCGCACCCATTCGTCCACGTTTCCGGTCAGATCGAAGACGCCGAAGCCGCTCTTGCAATCCGGGCGCGCGCCGCTCGGCAGACTGCGGTCGAGCCGGAGCAGCTCGGCGCGCTGAACGTCGGCGTCCGGCGAGTAAACTCGGTCCAAAATCGGATCGATCCACTTGTTGTCGAAGTTGCATTTCTGGGGCTCGCGCCGCCAACCGTACGGAAACGGTGTTTCGTCGGGCCCCTCGCACGCCGCGACCCATTCGCTCTCGCGACACACGCGCTTGCCGGCTTCGCTGCAGCTCTTTTCGGCGTCGTAGAAGCTGACCATCACGGGCGGTTTTGCTCCGCGCAGGTTCGGATACTCGAAGTCGTCGATGCAGTAGTCGAGCGGCGCGCGCGGCGCCCGGCAGTCGTTTTTGCCCTCGCGGTAGTGATGACAAATCGTGATGTGGTTCGGCTTGTCGTACTCTTTGTCGAGACATTCGCGCTGCATGTCGGGGCAATACGCCGCGCGGATGTGCTCCATGCCCGAAGGACAGGAGGCGCCGGACGGAGCTGGCACCGCGCTGGCAGCGGGCGTGGGCGGAGGCTCGGCGCGAAGCGCGGAGGGCGCGGGCGGAGCGGGCGGAGCGGGCGGAGGCTCGGGCACGGGCACGGGCACGTTTACGGGCACGGGTTTGGGAACGGATGCTGGCGGCGCAGGGTCGGCAGAGCAACCCGGCGCCACCGCCAGCAACCACGCACAGCTGACCACTGACAACCGACCACCAGCAGCTTTGCTACGGCGCATCCAAAACAAGGTGCGGCAGCATACGCTGCAGGCTGCGCGGGCCAATGCCCTTGACGCGCAGCAGCTCGGTCGGATGCTTGAAGCGCTTGAGCTTGGTCCGCAGCGCGATGATGGCGAGCGCGCGCTTCGGCCCGACCCCGGGCAGTTTCGTCAGCTCGTCGGCCGACGCTTGATTG
>Ga0307516_10001522_pt1 | contig 31935 bp, 41 predicted proteins | sample 19_EM_MG_FD_203310 | JGI IMG/M metagenome (GOLD analysis project Ga0307516, IMG submission 203310) | Populus trichocarpa ectomycorrhiza microbial communities from riparian zone in the Pacific Northwest, United States - 19_EM | ecosystem: Host-associated > Plants > Roots > Unclassified | place...
GCTCCCGTGCGAATCCTTCGGGACTACACAGTCGCTCCGCTGCCATCATACAAGTGTTGCCCGCTCAAGGGTGATAGACTGTTGGTGACCACCTGGGCGATTGTGCCGTTGGTGAAACACCCGAGTATTACATATGTCGTCCGGACGCGTCCAGTAGGAAAATGCCCTGACACAGCTGCGTCCAAAAGGAAAATGCCCTGACACAGCTGCGTCAAGAAGGAAAATGCCCTGACATGGCTGCATCCAGAAGGAAAATGCCCTGACACGACTGCGTCCAGATGCTCAGGACGCAATTTTTTTTTTTCCTGATGAATGACAATGACCAACTGCAAGAGCAACTGAAGGTCGATAAGCACACCAAGAATGATCAACGGGTTGTTGCTAAGAGACATGTAAGAGTTATGACAGGAGAGATGGTGATGGCTGGGATGCAGAAGATAGCTGCGAAGGTAGTGGCGAAGAAGGCAAATACCCACAGAGAAGGCCACAAAAAAGGCTACAGCAAAAGAAAATCGAGTGACAACTAGCAAAGATCCAACCCAGTACCATCAACAACCATATTCTGTACAACTTCCATCACCAGTCGACCATAACACCTCACTTCTACCTGCTACTGATGGTCTGGCTCCTGTCCAGGGTACCCTACAACAGTATGCCCTTTGAATGAAGCTCCACCACACTACAACTGCTGCCAAGACCACACCCGAAGGCCAACCACCACCAAGCAGGAGAGTTCAAGTCCTTCGCTTTGCATCTTTGGCACCTGAACAAGAATGTAGCTACAGTAATATTATTACTAGTAGTCTACCTGAGAAGTCTGTGGCTGGCTCACCCACTCCCTCTATACTACTAACAGCCACTCACAAATGGGTTTAGGTGAGGAGTAAAGCCAGTGGAGGAGTACTCCGTTTACTTCCCAGAGCTAGACTATTGGCTCCAATACAGGTGGAAATCTCCTCTACCTCGGAACTGGAAACTGACTGGGATGAGGAGATATTTTCATCAGAAAGTGTGGCTGGCACTGCTACAACACCATGTCCACTTATACCTTCTCTCACTCCATGTCCGCTCCTTCACTCTGCTCTCCATCCTGTACCCAGACTCTGGCTGAATACCCCACAAGTCCCTAATAGAAGGCCTCCTAACCGGTCTCTGGGTATAAGTCTATGTAGCTGGCAGCCTCAAGGTGGTGGGAACTCAGAGCAGTGGGAACCTGCAAAAGAAATAGTAAGTCTCAGCTCCTGCCCCTATTGTTGGATTATACTTACTGCAAGACACCACCAGATCTCTCCCTCTTTTTCTGAATTGCTCTCTTTCTTTCTTTTTGCATGTCAGATATTTTGGGTTGATGTTGTATAGATCAGGAGTGGGGTAGCTGTAGAGAACACATTGCTTTTTCGCCACAAAGACTGCATCTCACTTCTACCTTGTGTCTTGCTTCTACCTAAAGTACATTATTTCTTACGGTATTGTAGTTGAATTCGACCAACTGAAAGAGTTGGGTCCAGTACCCCAGAATCAGCAGTTGGGCAATGTATACCTTCAAGAATGTTTCCAAGGTGGCATTTACCTTTTCCACTTGTTTGTCTGACTGTGGGTGATAGGCTGTCCACATTCGAAGTTTGATACCTAGTTGAATACGGAGAGTTCGCCAGACTGCAAAGGTGAATCTCATATCCTGGTCTGACACAATTGACAGAGAGAGCCCCAGGTTTTGGACCTATTCTGAGATAAAAGCCTTCGAGAACTTTTCAGCAGTCAGTTTGATTTCTTTCACAGGAATCCAATGGGCTCTCTTTGTTAGGGGATCAATGATGGTTACCACTGCATCATATCTATTCTCTGAGACTGGAAGCTAGGTTATGAAGTCAATGTTGACTCTCTCTGCACATTCTAAGGGTATTGGTAATTCTTGCAGTAGACCGTAAGGTCTGGCATTCTTGTGCTTCACCTAGTTGCTGACATTGTATCCTGCAACCCAATTTGCGATTGACTCCATCAATTGGGGTCCATGGTATCAAGAAGCAACTGCTGCTGCAGTTTTGTCAATACCAACACCTTTACCTCCGAGAATTGCATTGTGTGCTTCTCTAATGACATCTGACCTCTTAGCCTGTGGAATATACAGTGTACCACCTGATGCCTGGTGATAGAGAAGACTATCTTGAAGGAAGTATGCCTTTGCCTATTCCCATATCTGATGAGTCTTTTTGTTCTTGTGTATTCCAATGTTCCCACTGACTTTATCACTTCACAGGAGTTCGAGCATCATTAAAAAAATGGAAAGTTGAAATATATTGCTTATTTTACAGGTAAGACATAAATTTGAACTAACTTTTCTCAAGGTTTCAGCTAAAAATAAACAACTTTTTGTTTTCAAATCCTTAAGGAAGCAAATTATAACTGTCACAGTGCGTGCCAGCTAGGCCTCGACCCTTGGCGCCATCTGGAATACAGGAGGAAGGAATGTGGAGAGATACCGAGTAGGAGGATAGAATGTGGAGTGAAGCTGAGCGGGAGGATGTAATGTGGAGTGATGCTGGGCAGGAGGATGGAATGTGGAGTGACGCCGAATGGATGATGGATATCCTTAAATGGAGCCGTTACCCACTCACTTCTTTCTTTCCTTCCTCATGCAACAACTTGTTTTCTACTATTCCTTAATAGAAGAATCACACTTTCTTTCCCACAACCCTCTCTCACCACATGCCGTTCACTCGCTACACACTGCCCTTGTCCAGTCCTAACTCTGCTCGCCACACACCCTCCGCGCACTACACGTCACCCTTATCCTGTTCCCGTTCCGCTCACCATGCACTGTCCGCTCATTGCACCCTGCCCTTGTTCTGTCCTCGCTCCGCTCACCATGCACCATCCTCTCGCTACGTACCACCCTTGTCCAGTCCCTGCACCGCTCGCCATACGCCGTCAGCTCACTGTGCACCACCTTTGTCCTGTCCCTTGTCGGGAGCTCAGCCTGTTCCTGCCCCATGACACTTGCATCACTAATATCTCGTCCAACAATCCGATTACCCAACCTCTCGAAAGATGTCTCTCAGCAATGAGACCCCTACTCCCCCAGTCTACTGGAAGATCTCTGTCGACCTTCAAACACAGATGAACCTCATCCTCCAGAGTGAGGCCGTCGCTGCGAATGCAGATTCATTGGCTCAGATCAAGGAATTGCTACAGGCCCTTGTTAATGCTCCCTCTGCCTCACCCTTCTGGCAAATGGATGACCTGCAAGAGCAACTGGCCACCTCCAGACATACCATTGACGCTCTCTCAACCCTTGAAGGTGCATCCAAACCCTCTCGAGGAGACAAGATACCGGACCCCCCCAAGTTTAGTGGGGCCTGTGGCGAACTGGATGGATTTCTGTCCCAGCTTCGTCTCAAGCTTTTCAGTGACGAATCCCATTTACCCACTCTGAGTCTATGTATGGCCTATATGTTTAACAGGCTGGAAGAACGTGCTCAGGAGCAAGTCCTCCCCTATGTACAGAATAACCAGATTAACCTCACAGATACAGAAGATATCATTCAGATCCTCAAGAACGTCTTTGGCGACCCTGATCCGGCAGCCACCACCCGTTCCAAGCTTTACAACCTCAGACAGGGAAAACACGAATATGCTGTCTACTCCACCGAGTTCCAGGTCCTGGTAGCAAAGCTCAGCTGGGACGAACGCGTGCGCCAAGATGCTCTGCGGGAGTGACTGTCAATCGAGCTTCATTGCCAGCTACTGGGGAAGGAGAAGTGGTTGAACTACGAGCAGTTGGTGGCACTCTGCCAAGACATTGACATTGGACTTTGGGCCCTCCATCACCGTGCAGGAAAGCACAACAGCAGTCATGTGCAGCACACCAACCAGAGTCAGCCCCATACCAAGCTGTTAACCGTGGCACCTACAGCACCAGCTATTAGCAGACCTGAACCAATGGATGTCAGTACCAGTGGTGCAGGTCATGAAAAAATCTCCGAACAAGAACAAGCGGCCAGGATCCGAGATGGTCTTTGCCTCTACTGTGGTGGGGCGGGACACATGGCTTGCCATTGTCCCAACAAAATGAGGAACCCTTTCCGTGCCACGTCAGCCCAGGTGGAGCAGTTCCCGAACATCTCTTCGAACCCAAACCCGAACATGTTTGCGAACCCAGATCCGAAAACTCTTGCAAATCCCTATGGTGGCAGCAGCTGAGGAGGAAATAGGGGTGGCGGTGGAAACGGGGGCCAGGGCCAGTCGGAAAATGCTTACACCAACAGCTGCATGATGGCACTGTTGGTGGTCGTACTCAAAAGAAGTCATTGTCTGCCTTTCGTTTGTCTAGTTTGTCAGTTGGCGAGGGGAGAATGGAAGGAAAACATCTTGTTGTGCTATTCAATATCTCCTTCGGCAACAGGACTGTTGCCACCCATGCTCTCATTGACTGCGGAGCTACAGGAATTCCATTTGTAGACGAAGACTTTGTACACAATCACCAACTCCCACTTACACCCCTCTGGTATCCCAGAAGTATTGAGGTTATCGATGGCCGCCCAATATTCTCAGACGACATCACACATATTGCCAACACCCACCTCGCAATACTTGAACATCAAGAGACCTTGCCGATACTCATCACAAAGGTCGGACACTACCCGGTTGTACTCGGCATCCTGTGGTTGGAGCTTCACGATTTTGCCATTCGTTTCAGCTCCTGAACCATGACCTTCGGATCACAATACTGCACCTCGCACTGCAACCGGATACCAACCGAGGTTCACACCCATTCTATTGTGTTAAAAATAGCTCATGAGGAGCCAGTGGTAAGTGTGGGGGCTGGCAAATTCAAGGCCCAGTCATTTACATCTCACAAATCATTTTTTCAGAACCAAGTTGACTATGGAAAGGACTACAATTAGGGATTGGGTGTCCGATTGTCGAACTGGCATGCCAGACCGCCAGAAATGAGCGACTTCTGTGAAAAGAGTACGTTGCCAGAATCTGGTGTTTTCCACGAAACCAGCGACATGCTGGAAACGAGCATTTTCTCAGATTGTAGTATTTTCCACATAACAAGTGCCAGATGGATGTCTCTGACACCGGATGGGGACGTATCGACGTTTCTGACACCAGAGCATCCGATTTGGATTTCATCTATCAGTGGACATCCATTCCGACAATTGGCATAAAAGCTAAAATTGACAATTTTTTTGACTTCCCTGTATGAGATCAACCAAGTGCTCACAGTGAAATAGCAACCAAAGGAACCAAAGAAGCAGCTGGACCTAAAGAATTACATACCGCTGGAGTACCACGAGTTCCTGCCACTGTTTTTGGAAGCTTTGGCAAAGAATCTACCACCCCACCAGCCTTATGACCACAAGATTCTCTTGCAAGAGGGATTCACACCTCCCTTTGGCCCACTATATTTGATATCCAGAACCGAGTTGCAGACATTAAAAGAATGGTTAGAGGGGAATTTGAGTAAGGGATTCATTAGGGCTTTGTCCTCCCCTGTGGCCTCACCAATCCTTTTTGTCAAAAAGACCGACAGCAGCCTACAAAGTGTGTCGATTACTGTGGGCTGAATGCAGGAACTATCAAGAATCATCACCCACTACCGTTGCTGCAAGAAATATTGATGCGGTTGTCGAAGGCCAAATACTTCACCACTCTGGATATTCGTGGGGCATACAACTTTGTACGAATGGCAGAAGGCGAAGAATGGAAGATGGCATTCCGGACTTGTTATGGGTTATTCGAGTCCTTGGATATGCCATTTGGGTTAACGTATGCACCGTCCGATTTTCAAACCCTGATAAACGATGCGTTCTGAGCCTACCTTGATGACTTTGTACCATGTTTCTCGACAGCATCTTTATTGACAGCAATACCTTGAAGGAACACAAGGAACAGGTGTATAAGGTGTTGAAAGTATTGTCGGACACTGGACTGCATCTGAAGCTGGAAAAATGCCATTTTCACAAGCAGAAGGTGAAATATCTGGGTTTTATCACCACCAAGGGGATCCGGATGGATCCGGAGAAGGTATCTTGCATCCTGGGATGGGAGGTTCTGAGGACTGTCACCAATGTCCAATGTTTCCTTGGGTTTACCAACTTTTATAGAAGGTTCATAAAGGACTATTTCAAAGTAGTGACGCCGTTGACCAGAATGACAAAAAAGGAGGGAGGCAAATACGTTCCATTTGTGTGGAGAGCAGAGCAGCTAGCAGCCTTCGACCTCCTTAAAAATGCGTTCATGTCACCACCCATTCTCCGCAACTTTGGGTACGACTGGGAGATAATAGTCGAAACCGACGCTTCGGACTATTTCTCAGCCGGCATTCTCTCCCAGTACGACGATGACGGTGTTCTGCATCTGGTGGCCTTTTACTCCAAAAAGTACAGGCCTGTGTAATGCATTTATGAAATCTACAACAAGGAGCTCATGGCAATCGTCCAGGCTTTCGAGGAATAGAGGGTTCACTTGGAGGGTTAGTGGCTCCCGATCCAGGTTTTGAGCTACCTTAAAAAGCTGGAATACTTTATGAGTACAAAACTTTTGAACTGACGACAGGCCAGATGGTTCGAATTTCTTTCCCATTTTGATTTCAGGATCATTTATCGACCAGAAAAGGCTGGCGGCAAGCCGTATGCAGTGACTCGGAGATCAGGAGATCTCCCTAAGGAGGGGGATAAAAGACTGCTAACCAACTGGCACGCTGTTTTGAAACCTCAGAACCTGATCGACCTACCAGACGCTGGACGGCCAGATGCACTGGACGTTGTCAATAGCTTGAGCTTGATGGCTAACGATACACCCGACGCTGAACAGCAGGACACTGGACAGCCGGACGCCGGACGGCTGGACACCAGTTAGCTGGACGCCTGATGGATAGCCACTCTACTTGCCGAAGCCTACCAAGTGGACAAATTCCCAGGACAGATACTGGGCCTTCTCTGTGATGGCACCATGCAGTGCAAAGAGATATCACTGGCCGACTGCAAGGAAATGAGCAGCAGGCTTTTGTATTGGGATTGCATCTTTGTACCGGACCATACGCCACTTTGACTCCGGCTGCTGCAGGACCACCATGATCCCCACGGCATGGGACACCCAGGACGTGCCAAAACACTGGAATTACTTGCAAGAAAGTACTACTGGCCATCAATTAGGAAGGATGTTGACCGATTCGTACGAAACTGGCATGTTTGCCGCCAAACGAAGTCCATACAACAAGCACCATATGGATTCTTGAAACCATTGTCGGTACCAGATCGGCCATGGCAACACATATCCGTTGACTTCGTGACTGGCCTACCTCAGTCCAAGGCCTATGATGCTATCTGTGTGGTGGTGGATTGCCTGACCAAGCAGAGGCACCTCATTCCCTGCACGACAACAATTACAGCTGAACTGGGTACTCTCTTCTGCGATAGGGTGTTCCACTACCACGGCCTACCAGAGACTATTGTTTCAGACAGAGGACCGCAATTCACTTCCCACTTTTGGAAACACCTATGTTCATGTCTGAAGATTGACACACAACTCTCGACCACATTTCACCCACAAACAGATGGACAGACTGAGCGAGTGAACTCAGTGGTATAGCAACATCTCCAAGTATACGTCACGTACCTCCAGGACGATTGGGCAGATTACCTCTTCCTGGCAGAATTTGCAGGCAACAACCAAGTATCAGACACCACGAGCATGTCACTGTTCTTTGCCAATTGCGGATTCCACCCCCATTATGATTTCAAACTGGACATCTGGATAGATGCTACGGAAGAGGGGGAGACACAAACAGCAGCAAAATGACTGGAATGTATTCACGAAGTAGCCCGAACCGAGATGCGATACGCCCAGCTATGATAGGCAGAGGGGGTAGATGAGGGGTAGCAAGAAACATGGTCTATTCTAGGAGGAGGAGCCGCTCCTCTTATAGGAGGCATCCTCTACTAGTGCTAGTCTGTGACTGTCTACCTAAGCCCTTAGGGCTAGCCCGTGCCAAGCCCATACCAACTCTAGACAGCACGCTAGCCACTCCAGGCCTAGCGTCCGTGACGCCCGGAATCATCCTCCTACAACCACTTCCCTCTCAAAGAAAAACAAGTGCCCTCTCCTGAACAAAAAACACAATGTGAAACAAAACAAAGCAACAACCAAATGCACACACGAACTTCAGCCGAAAAGACAATGAAAGCAAGAAAGAAAGAAAGAAAGAAAGAAAGAAAAGCAAGTAACAAAATACCCAGCCCCCAAAACACTGCCAGCATAGCCCCTCCCTTCGCCAATCTTTCCCGTCACTCCCATTCCATCCACCTGTATACACGCAATCCATTTGCAGCGTGGTATTCCCCAAGCAGCTCGTTGCTGCTACCTCTCAGATTCGTGAGCGGTTCCCATGTCGCGTCCGTGTAGCTGACCCATTTGACGAGATATTCGAGGTTTCTAATCGTTGTGCCACAGTACTCACGGATCGACTCGACTTTGTATTCAACGGTGGCGGTGGACCGCAATGGAGGTGGTGGTGGATGCTCATGTGTTCTGTCGACTCTGGATAGTTTGAGTCTGGCAACATTGAAGACCGGATGTAAACGCCAATGTGCTGGAATGTCGAGGACACAGGCATTCTCACCAGCCGTCCTCAGGATCGTAAATGGTCCAGCATATGGGTGTTGAAATTTTCGTGAGTTAGCACTGTCATTGGCGGTGGGGTTGACGTTGGCGTAACCAACTGGCAAAAGGCACGTGTCAAGGAATACCCAGTCGCCTATACGGAATGGATGTGGTTGTCGATGCTCATTTGCTTCCATAACCATTGACAGCTGGGTTTCCTCCATTCACTCGTGTAGCATCCGCAAGGTCTTGACGAGACATTCCGCGTATTCCATTCCCGGTCTCGATATCACTGTCCACAGTCCTGGCGCTAACAGATCTAGTGGAAGTCTTGGAATATAACCAATATCCGCCTCAAATGGTGACATTCCAATGGCCTTGTGATTTGCCGCGTTGTAGGTGAATTCCGCTAATGGTAACAAGCGGCTCCACTGCTTGGGGGACTTCAGCTGTGCAATGTAGGCCTTTAAAAATGTCTCTAGAGTGGCGTTTGCCTTTTCCGCCTGCCTGTCTGACTGAGGATGGTATGCTGTAGACATACGAAGCTTGATTCCAAGTTGCGAACACAATGACTACCAGAATGTGGAGGTAAACCGAGTGTCTCGATTGGACACGATTGATACAGGTAGGTCCCGTGACCGTACGTAACTATTAATGAATGCAGTTGTGAACTTTTCCGCTGTAAGCTCAGCTTCTTTAACAGGAATCCACTGTGCTCGCTTCGTCAAGGGATCAATGATTGTCGCGACTGCATCGTATCCTGCCTCAGATGTAGGGAGTTTGGTAACAAAATCGATATTCACGTGTTCCGCGCATTCGAGTGGGATTGGCAGTGCCTGTAGGAGTCCATACAGCCTGGCGTTCTTGTGCTTCACACGGTGGCAGATATCGCATCCAGTAATCCATTCTGTGATTGAGTCTGTCATCTTCAGCCAGTGGTATCGTAATCCAACTGCCGCTGCTGTCTTTGCAGTACCAATATGCCCTCCTCCAAGGATTGCGTCATGAGGTTCACGGATCACATCTGATCTCAAGGACTTGGGAATGCACAGCTTTCCTCCAGAAGGCCTATGATATAACAGACCTTCCTCGAGTGTGTAGGCTTTCACTCGTTCCTAGATGCGCTGCCTCTGTTTCGTGTCTGTGTTTTTGTCGTCCTTTTCTGAGGGGTCATTCAGGTACTCTACCACTGGGCCGAAAATCGTGTCTTCCTTGTAGCCATTTCGGACGTCATCCAGCCATTCGGTTGAAGCTGATATGTGTAGCTCGACACCATTGAGGTGCATCGGAGCAGACTTTGGTTGTTCTTCCTAAGCGTAGGCAATCCAGCTGAGTGCGTCTGCTACCACATTTGCGGCACCTGGGTAGTACTTGACTTCGTAGTCGTGTTGTTAGAGTTTATCCAGGCGACGCACTGGTGGCTCGTCAGCTTATTCTGGCTGAGAATGTGCTGCAATGCTGTGTGGTTGGTAAATATGGTAGTACATCTGTATCCATGGACGTAGCAGGCCAGTGTTTCAGATTCACACTGATTGTGAGGAGTTCTCGGTCGTTTGTTGGCTATCTCATCTCCACAACGTGAAGTTTCCTTGAGAAGTAACCCAGAGGCCGCTCTACCAATCTTCCCTCAAACAATTGTTTTTGTGCCAGAACGCCTCCGATTGCAGTATCCGATGCTTCAGTCTGCAGGATGAAGTCGGCATCTGGGTCCAGTGTTGCCAAAACCGATGCTAACATCAAGGCCTGTTTTAGGTCTTCAAACTGATCTTCATCCTGGCCCGTCCATATGAACTCATTTTTGGGTTTTGCTGCAAGGTTGTGTAGCAGGTGAACTCAGTGGGTGAATTTTGGAACAAATTTTCTATAATACCCTGCCAACCCCAAGAATCCCTGAAGTTCTGTTGGTGTTTTAGGTATTGGCCAGTTGCGTACTGCTTTGACATTCTTTTCTTCCATGTGGATTCCATGTCTGTTGACTCTGAATCCAACAAATGATGTTTCCAGCGTGCCAAATACACATTTGGGTTCACTCAACCGCAGTCATGCATTCCGTAGTGCTTGTAGAACACCTTCCACATGTGCCTTGTGTTCAGCCAGCGTCTAGGAGAAGATCAAAACATCATCGAGATACACGATTGCATTTCAGCGATGGGGGTGCAGAATTCGGTGCATCATACGTATGAATGCCGCTAGTGCATTTGCCAGCCCGAATGGAATGACCTTGTATTCGTAGAACCCGTCCGGAGCTATGAACGCCGTTTTATGGCAGTCATCTGGGTTCACCCACACCTGGTGGTATCCGCTTGCAAGGTGTAACTTGGTAAAAACCCTTGCACCGTGGAGTTTGTCCAGTAGATCTTCGATGTATGGCAGAGGGTATCGATCTTTCACCGTTATCTTGTTTAATCCACGGTAATCGACACACATCCGGAGTCTAGCGTCTGGCTTTTTCACAAAGATTATTGGTGCTGCGTAGCGTGAGTGCGAGTCTGTCACCCATCTGTTGGCCAGTAACTTCTTCATCTGGACTTCGAATTCTTCCCTTTCTGACTATGTCATCCGGTACGGTTGCTGGAGAGGAATTTTCGCTGTAGGGTCGGTATGGATGCGGAAGTTGTGCTTTCCAGGCGGCGGGATACCTTTCGGTGGCTGGAACAGGTCGTCAAAATCCTTCCTGATTTTGACTCTCCACTTCCCTAGATCCACCAGAACAGACTCATCTTCACCGAATTCATCACCCACTTGACACTCGCGAATGTCAAGCACAAATATCCTGTCGCCACTGTTCTTTGACATTGTGATTCTTGTTTCATCAGTGGATATAAGATTGATCGATGCTGTTCAAGCCACAGCTGCGCAGTGGTTGTGAACCTCTCGGTAGCGGCCTTGGTGTGGCCAAAGTCCCATCAATGATAACTTGGGGACAAATGCGGGTCTTTGGTCGGTCAGTAGTGACCAATCAGCGTCCAACAGATGCAGAACATTGTCAGTATCGACGAGATGGTGTGTTTTTGAGTGCCAATTTTTTCCAATAATAATGTCGTAGGCACCTTTGAGATCAAACACAGTGTACCAGCCCATAACATCTGCGTAGTTCCCAGTGATACCCCATATTTGTCCTTTAAGCCAAACTTGGTATCGGTCTTCAGGAGGATGTTTGGTACCGGCAGTAATGATTGACATACAGCCAGCGTGTCGCAGTGGTAGACCAAGCTGTCTTGCAAAGGCCGAGTCGATATAGCAGTGTGAGGCACCTGGGTCCATGAGTGTGTAGGCTGAGCAAGTTTTAGAATGAGAGGTTTGGACTTTAGCAAAAAAACGTAACAAATCACTTTTATCATCAATGTTGTTCAGTATGACATTAAGGTTTGTCAAATAAAGTCTTGCTCCCTCCCGTTCCCCAGTTGGAGGATGCTCTGTCACTTCTCTCTTGTCTGGCCAACCTCCTTTGATGTACACACCAGACTTTGCCTCTGGATTGTCAACATTGTCAAGATGCTTGACTGGGACACGCCAATTGAGTTGGCTGGCGCAGTACTGTGACTGCTGAGTGGGTGGTGGATGTTGGGTCGGTTGATACTTCTGGAGTCCATCGTGCCCTCCATGGCGTCCTTCTCGAGGCTTGAATCGCGATTGTATCTTTCCATTGACAATTGTAATTACTTCGTTATTTTCGGTTGGGTTCAGGACTAGGACGGCACTTCTGGATGGCATCGGCAGAAACAGGAGAGTGCGCGCGGCGACGATATCCATCATACCAGATAGTGTCATCTGGCTGCCATTGCTGAGGATGTCCATGAGGCGTGCCTGCTGGGATATATCGTTTTGCGTTGCTTCCAGCAGCTTGATCAGATATTCCTCCCAGAGTGGGTTTTCCCTGGTAATGGTGAGCGACCCACCCAGAATGGTGATCAGTTTCAATGCTCTCTGGTTGAATGACAAAACCAGCTGGTGGCTGAACTTCAACGCATACCATTCGCAGCGGATTACCGAGATATCCCGTTCTGGAACGTACTGGCACTTGAAGAGGACCTTCATGGCATCCCATATGATATTGAAATTGTACTCCTTCGGAGGAATAGTGTCCACACCCTGTTTCTTCATGCTGTTCTTGAACCAGTGGAACACCTTGGCTGTGAGAAAACGCCAGAAGGTGTCGATCTTCTGGTTGTCTTCAGATGCCCCTTGACAAACTGCTCCACCCTGTCGAACGAAGTGCTGAACATCTTCAAGATTTTGCGCGACAACCTCCATGTCCTGGGAACCATCAAATCTCTTTGGCTCATGCGGTTTAATTTTTTGAATGATCAGGTTTTGGCTCAAGGTCCCAGCGTGTAGTTTTGTGGCTTGTTCACTGATGACCAAGAGGTGATCGCAGTACCGCTTCCAGACTGCCATCTCCACAGAGGCTTCCCAGTGACTCTCGTACCACTGAGCATAGGCATTCAGGACTGCTTCAGCTGAAACAGCTATAACTACCAAGTTTTCGTCGTACGAGAGGTTCACCTCACCAATCCACTCGAGTAGCTCGCCTGGCGCCGGTCAGAATTTGGGGGTGTTTGACATTGCTCGCTGTTTTGGCATGCCCTGTTTTGCTCGCAGCTCTTTTGGAAATGCTCGCTACGCTTTGGAAATGCTTGCCGTGCTTGGAAAATGCCCGCCACGCTTCGAAAATACTTGCCGTGCTTTGGAAATACTCGCCGCACTTTGGAAATGCTCGCCGTGCTTGGGAAATGCCCGCTGCACTTTGGAAATGCTTGCCACGCTTGGGAAATGCCCGCTGCGCTTTGGAAATGCTTGCCATACTTTGGAAATGCTCGCCATACTTTGGAAATGCTCGCCGTGCTTTGGAAATGCTTGCCGTGCTTTGGAAATGCTTGCCACGCTTGGGATATACCCGCCACACTTTGGAAATGCTCGCTGCACTTTGATAATGCTTGCCGTACTTGGGGAATGCCCTCCGTGCTTTCGAAATGCTCGCCATGCTTGGGAAATGCCCACTGCGCTTTGGAAATGCTTAGCACTTCTGCCCGATGAACGGGTTATATAGGCAGTAGCTCAGCCCGGTGAACGGGTAGTTGAGACTGCTGGACCGTGTATGTGTACGGTGTGTGTGTATGGCATCTAAGTGTGAATACAGTGTTCAATTTCTTCCCGAATCCGCTCGATTCGCTCAAATTCGACTCGAATCTACCCGATGAACTGGTTGGCGTCTGTGTACGGTGTGTGGATATGGCCTGTGAATACAGTGTGTGAATACAGCGTGTGAATACGGCGTGTGAGTATCTTTTTCTCGGCTCACTGTATGTAACTGGAAACAGCTTGGTGAGACGTAAGGTATGGGCCCCGAAAGGCCGGCCCCCGCGCTTACCACTCGCCACGCCCTCCTGCAGCTACTTTTCACGTGAGAGTCCGTTCGCTGGGCCATCCCGTGTCTCGTCGCTCGGTTTTCCTCGTTTTTTCTTGATTTTCTCATTGTCCTTGCGGGATCTTGGTGTTTCTGCGCCCTCCTTCTGCTCGCCACTCATCGTGTGGGGCAGGGAAATAAAGAATGCTCGCCGCTGGTCGTGCGGGGCAGAGAAAATAAAGTGTTGCTACCACTTGAGGGGTAGCGAGAAATATGGTCTATTCCAGAAGGAGGAGCCGCTCCTCTTATAGGAGGCGTCCTCCACTAGTGCTAGTCTGTGACTGTCTACCTAAGCCCTTAGGGCTAGCCCGTGCCAAGCCCACACCAACTCAAGACAGCACGCTAGCCACTTCAGGCCTAGCATTCGTGACACTCGGAATCATCCTCCTACAGTAGACACCCACAGGACTCATGTACTGGCCTTCCGACCCGGTGACCTCATGTGGGTGGACGGCCGGAACTGGAGAACGACATGTCCAAGTCGAAAGCTGGATAACAAGCACCATGGACCCTACCGTATTGTCCGCACCATCTGAACGCATGCCTACGAGTTGGACATACTGGTAACCATACAAAAACACCAAAGCTTTCCGGTATCACTCCTAATGCTGCTGCTGATGACCCGCTCCCTAGCCAGGTAGTTCCACCCCCCCTACTGGTAATCATTGAGGGCAATGAGGCTGAGGGAACATCCCAGCGAATTATAGCCCACAGGGACACAGCAAAGCGTGGCAGGAGATACTGGGTTCGACTAAAGAGTTGCTACAAGGATGAGGACAAATGGATATATCCCAGGAAAAATTTCAAAAACCTGCCACACTCCTTATGTGAAGAATAAGACACGTCGGTCCTACAAGCAGAAATAATGGCTACATCGCTTATGCCAGACCAACCAACTGGAATCAGCAGACCAGACAATTTCCCCTAGCGAGCAAAGCCTCCAAACCCCAGACAAGGACTGGAAAGACCCATTTTATACATTTCGCGAGCGACATTGCCGTACGAGACCCGATACGAAGCTTCAGAGTTAGAGATAGCCTGTCTGGCCTGGGCAGTGGGGCGTCTCCACCAGTATCTGGAAGGCTCACCTTTTAAGGTGTTCACGGACCACTCAGCAATACCCGGTATAATTCGGTCATCCGTCAATACCTTATACTCTCTACCTCTTGACAAGTTTCATATGCAGTTGATGCCATTCATCGACAACATGGACATCGACCACCAGCCAGGAAAGTCGATTCTACACGTCGACTGTCTGTTTGTCTCGAAACATAGGCTTGGAGACAAGCCCAAAGGATTCTGCGGGGGGTACGATAGGCAATGCCCCCATGGTATGAGAAACGATTGATGGCAGCAAAGAAAAGGAAGAAGTGGTGCGGCAGCTGAGAGGGATGTCTCAGGGGGCAGGATGAGAAGGGAGCCGAGAGAGGATGACTCAGGAGCAGGATAAGAAAGTCGAAGAAGTTTGTTTTTCTCAGTGTGAACCAGTGCGGTTTATTCTTCTCATTTGTTGGTCGTGTATTTAGGAGGAAAAAGTCTGTAGCTGTTTTGTGGTTCATCGCAGGTTTATATTCTTCGTCTTGATGGATTCAGGAGCTCTGGAACAGAGCTTGACGAGTGGGGGGACCTGTGAGGGGAGCGAGCCAAGGTCTCAGCAACTTGACGTTTAGACATAGGTTGCGGCCGAGATGTGGCCACTCATCCTTTCTTCTACACACTCAAATAGACTTCCATATCCACGTTTTCGGGACGGTCTGTCCACGCTTCTCTCCTGATCCTCCTTTCAGGCCTCAGTGCCGACCAAACTCAGAGCTTCACGGCTGCAACGTTCTGCTCAGCCCCTTTTCCCTCTCACATGAACCTTCCTAACACCACAACCAAAATAACCCTTACAAACACCAAGACTCAATCCTTCCAAAGGCTGACATCTGTGCTGTGACACTCAGGATAAGCATACTCTGGCCCTAGTCCTACGTTCAACTTGACTTCAGCTGCTGCATACATGAGTAAATTCCTGAGAACAAAGTATATGAGTTGTTATACACTTATACACTGAGGAAAAAGTATGGATGGCATATGTGGCATGCTAAGAACAAAGGGTATGAATCGGTATACACTTGCATGTCGAGGAAAATAGCAGGAACTGGATACATAGTGGACTGAGGACAAAGAGTACGAATTGGTATATACTTACACACTAATGAAAAAAGTAGGAATTGGACACAGAGTATATCAAGGACAAAGAGTATAGATCAGTATATACAGGTATGTAAAGTAGAAAGAGTACAGATTGAATATATGGTACATCAAGGACAAAGAGGTTAAATTGATATACACTACAAATGTCTCCATTCCTGAAGACAATATTGAACGATGGAGAATCGTATTGCTGTAGAAAGGTTATGCTCTTATAGATGTTCAGCGAGTTGTACAAAAAGAGGGGATAAGATAGGAATGATACCCCTTAGACTATTCTGTCATGAATTATCGAAAACCTAACTAGATATACTGATTCTACCATGACTTTGGTGACACATTAAGACCCCAGTCACACATCAATTCTGTACACCAACTACGTCTCAAGGAACCTCAGCTCAGGGAAAAGCTAGCCAGATTCCACAGTATATATAGTACCCAGACCACCCACATCACAGGCTGTTGAAGATTGAAGATTGAAAGGTTAACACAGATAGATGAAGACACATAAAAGAAATACAGTTGCTAGAATATGATGCTTGGGCTGAACAGAGTCAGTTGATAATTGAATTCGTGTGTAAGGTGGTTGAGAGGATATGGTATTTTTTTGCATCACTGTGAATTGTTTTTTGAAGACAGGATGATGGAGCCAGAGAAGCTATTGTGTGTTTCGTTTTGTTTGTATTGGAGCTCTGGAACAGAGTTTGATGAGCGGGGGGACCTCTCAGGGGAGAAAGCCAAGAGCTGGGGGCTTGGCAACTTGGCAACTTGGCTTGGGATTATGTTTGCGGCCGAGAAACGGCCGCTCTTTCTTCATCAGACATCAATACATACTTCTCTCTACACTGTGCGGACAGTCCGTCTGCATTTCACTCTTTGTGATCGTTTCTTGGTGCCTCTCCGGTCAATAACCTTGAGTCGGTTGGCAGAGCGCTTCCCTCACAATCCGTTTCTCTATCATCCAAAGGTCTGTAATTAATTCTTTTTTGTGTTTAGGATCTGGAGTAAAGTTTGCCAGCGAAGCGTTATTGTCAATGCTCAAACCCTTGTTGCACAAGTCGAACTAAGTAGCGGGCACTCTATGTAGTCCGGCGACGTGTTGTCGCATGTGATCCGACATGTGATCCGACAGGTATGTGATCCGACATGTGATTCTAGCGCCGTGACACTTGATTTCTTCGAAACCGTTTTCAAGGGTAATGTCCTTGGCAAAAACTATTGCGGCTGATAATGAGGGCAAGTCCCTGTTGGACTTCCTCTGACAGTTAGTAGTCGGTGGTGGAAAGGGAAGGTGTGTCGGTCGCAGACATGTTGGTTGGAATGGAGGATTCATGATGGTAGAGACTTGATTCAGGGTAGTATGAGTGGTGGTATAGGTGTAGGCGGCGTAGGTGTGGGTGTTGGTAATGGAGATGTAGGTAATGGTTCCGATGCTATCAGTGGGTCGGTTTGACGCTCTACAGTTTTCATTTTCCAGTACTGTAGATGTTATAAGACGAGCGCTTTGGATGGTCTCAAGTCCTTTCACGGAGTGGAATGGGGAGCGGAGATGGTGAGTTTGTGGAAGGTTCCAGAATCCAGCTGTCCTTCAGGTTCCAGTGTTCTCTTAGTAAAGGGGTTCGACTACTCAGTTTCCCCATGGTGTCCCAGACGGAAAACTCGAAGGTCTTCTCTCTTGGCTCTGATATCATGTGAACTGGAAAGGGTTCTCTGGGTAGATGAGGCCGTGGCAGGAGGGGACTACTTATCTTCTCTGTGAGGCCTCCTTTTCTCATCGGTGTACCAAGCTTCAAGACGTAGTGTATTCTGACTGCGTCAGCGTGTATATACTTAGTAGCTCACTGCAAACTCTCAGAAGGACAGAGGTGAGACTCGATCGAATTCTATAAATAGAGCCTCGTTCGGTTCCTGCTGAGTTCCGCTTTCCTGGGCTTCTTCTACTGCTCTTAGCGGGGCTCTTGCCAATATTAGGGGAGTAGAGGTTTTCTTGGGGATGGTGGCAGGTGTGGGCAGTGGATAGTTCTCAGCCGAAGTCTCAGCTGAAGCTTGTTTCCCCTTCTTCTTCCTTACTTCTGAAGTGTCCCGAAGCCGGCGTTTCGGACGTGGACGCTTGCCCGGCCGTTGCCAATAGGTGGCTGAGTTGGGTGGGGGGATAGGTGGAGGTGGAATGGTTGCAGATTGTGAGGTCGCTGGCGAAATACCTTCAAACCAGACAAGGATGAGCCGTCCGTTGATGCCACTTGTAAGGGGCTGAAGGGGCTGAGGGAACTGCTCAGCTGACAGGCTCAAGTTTTCCGGCCGTGGAGGCACGGAGAGAGAGAATCACGAGGGAGACACTGGGACGGACCGTCCCGAGAAGAGGAGAGATGTATGTATTGATGTCTAGAGAAGAAAGAACGGCCACTTGAAAAGGATCCCCAAATTGCAATCTAGGGACGTGCGCGTGATCCGGAGATGTGTTGCAACGGACGCTCGTGCTTGCGGACACCTCGTCCTGGTCGCAACGCGAAGCTGACTTGCCGCAACACTCCACCCCGCCGCGTGGCGGCCTCCTGCAACGTCACTAGACGTCTAGCGTCACGTGCGCGTCGAAGAACAGACACTACGGGCGATGGGTAAATACAGATAGAAGCGCTCAAAGGCTCGACTATGCGGATGGCCTGGTGTCGCAGCAAGCTCGAAACTATTCCTCCGAACACAAAAATGTCGCAAGTCTTTACTCTCCGTTACCCGGGACTTATCGAGTTGTTAGTGGTAGGGAAATTCCTCTCGAGTCCAATTCACACATAATTCGGAAGAACGAGCTCTTAATAGTAGCTACATACAAGAAAGCAGCAGGAAACCCACACCCGTATCCGTTTACCCAAACCCAAGACAACTAATTACGCTCCGACCGTCGAGACTAGGATACGGTACGTTCGTCTCGCTCCCGAGTCGGCGGTGCCCTAGATTCGGTTCCTCGGCAACTACCACCAATTGCCCTTCCGCCTCCGTTCTCACGCAGGAATTCGTCGAGTGAGCACCTCAAGAGGTACTCGAAACCGCGCATAATCTTCTTCCTCGGACCCTCCGGGAAGCCGATTGGGAGTGCGCTGGGAATGATCTTGCCGTGCGCGGGAAGCAGATGATATCCGTCGTGGACCCAGGGATCGAGCGAGTTGATGATAGTACTGCAAACTCCACAGCATCTGATAGAGCAGGCGAGCAGGGCCGGCGCATTGTGTATCGATTCCAGAAATTCGTTGTCGGGCGCCCCCTGCGCGATATGACGCAGCACGGCCAGCATCGCTTCCGGGTGCGTGGTGAAGTCGGGAACGATACCGTCGAAGTTGAACATATTTAGACACAGACTGTTGCCGAACACCTTCTCTAACTGAAAAATGACCTCTTCCGCGGTTCCCGCCGGGTGAAAGCGGTACACCCACTGGACGCCCTCGCGCCACGGGAGCATCTCTTCCGAAGCGCTCGAGAACTCGACTGAGACCAGACGCAAAGCGGGCAACTTCGGCAAGCCCGGGAAGTCCATGTAGGATGCGTAATGGACCGGAGCAGTAATCAGCCTGAACCAGTAAAACCACTGGGTAACGGGCTTGTCACGTACGCCTTCGCGCTCGCAGCGGAACAGGTCGGCTACAGCGGCGTGGTCGCCAGGCTTGACGTTCTCCGTCGCCTCGTCATTGCCATTGCAGGGGCGGAGATTCACGGCTTCTAAATCCAGGCTTAGTTCCCCAAGATGCTTGCCCAGATAGCTCTCCAGGACCCAGCGGAAGAAGCGAGAGTACCACACAGCGGCATGGACCCAGTTGATCGCCTGGTACACATCGCTGATCACCTCCTCCAACTCCTCCTTGCTAGGGGCCTCGTGGCCATGCTCGAAATCGTAGCACAACTCCAACAGCCGGGGTAATGTGGCTTCGATATTGGCCAGTCCCTCCGTAATAAGCTGCACGTACTCTGCGAGGAACGGGGCAACCTCTCGAGTTTTGAGACGCTGTCCACAGACGACTTTCATCAGGTAGTTGTATTGTCGGAGTTCCCGGTTAATCCTGCTCTCGACGAGATATCCGAGGATTTCTAACTCGCGCACAGGAAGCTGCTGGTGTATCTCTTTGACGGAAGGTAGCCGTGCCACTTTGGCCAGGTTGATGCTGCAGAAGCTGTGCTTGTAATGGGAAAGGCGGAAGTTCTTCTTTAAGCGCACGCCATTCATGAAGAGCGTATAGGCGCCAAGAGCGTGCTTTGCGCAGAGATTGTCTTTGCTCTTGTTGAGAAGGAACACGACGAGAGACGCATGGGTTTGGAATTTGAGGGTTGTCCTAGCGACAGTGTAAGTAATATCTCACCACCCGCGAAGGCGGCGAGCTTACCAGTGGTCGACAATGAACTCCACCATCCGTTTCAAGTTGATTTCGGCCCATTGAAAGGTTGCGCCGGACGTCAGTACAACGCTACCGTATGGATTGTCTTTGCTTGGACCCGTCCCCGCCTCGGGGGCACAGCCAGTGAAGAGAACAATCTCGTCCTTTGTACGGCGCGGAAGACAAGCAACGTCTTCACCATCTCGCGCGAGAAGGACGGCAGCACCCAGCAACTGCTGATACTGTGCGCGGTATCCACTCGGGTTACCAGAGTTTTGAGACACACCGCACGACACCTTCAGTGCGTGAAGCAAAGTCGTATAGCATCGGAATTTGAGATCGTCTTCGACAAAGGAACGGTGATTGGGATCCATACTTAATGCTTCGATTGGGTGATGTAAAGTTGCAAACGAGGGCCAAATCTGGAAGGGATGAAGGGGGGGATGGTGGGGAGTGGGGAGTGGGGAGGTAAGGGAGAGAGGATGAAGAGAGAGAGAATGTAGGGTGAAAGGGTAAAGAGAAAGAGGTGGAGTAAGAGGTGTGGAAGGGAATGAGGTGTGAACATAAGACTAGCAGATGAAGGATAATGGAGAAACGTGCGGCGGGTAATAGTTTACAACATACGTAAATGAAGTGTAGGTCTTGGACCCTAAAACATTTATCACACCTCCGGGAATTCCTAGACGATTTACCAAATATCACTCGACTGAAATTTGACCTCAAGGTTGTCGTGCATGCTTGGCAGAGCACGTGACGTGCCTCATGTACAATTGGCGTCAGTCCTAGAATAGATAACCATCTCTTCTACACATCACACCAACTGACACTCCAGTGTCATGAGATGGCGCTCGGGCACATCCTGAGCACATCCTCGGAGATGAGACTGATAGCGTCGGTGTAGCGTCCGGTGGGCTAGCACCGAGGCTGATAGCGTCAGCAAACAGGTTTCCTGTGAACTAGCCACGGAGACCGATATAATGGGGCCGGGGACGTTCGCTATATATCCCAGCATACCCAGCTACACGCATTGACATCCATGTGGTTGAACGCGTAGAAGAAGATTGGGGGGGAAGGACTATTTTCAAGATCCTGGACCTCCTTGCCGTTGCGAGGCGTAGCCAGGCGGTTCTGGGATTCCTTTCCACCGTGGATGTAGGGAAGCTGGCACCAGCCCCAGCTTAGGAAGGGGCAAGAGTGAGGAGTTGGAGCGGGAACCACAGTAGCGGGGCGAGAGAGAAGAGGCGTAGAGACTGAGCCGCGCAGCTGCTGACCGTGCAGGATGAACAGCCGCTCTTCCTCCTCTCCCCACCCCCCTTCATGGCCCCCGCGGAGGGGGAGTAGGGAGTCGGGAGACGGATTTCTTTTGTCTTTCGTCTGTAACTCCCAATGCAATTCCCTTGTGCGCTATATTACTTTGGTGACAGCCAGGCGGACCGCAAAGGGGAATTACAACGGCCCGCCTATAGTCTGATCGAGGCTGGGTTCGAACAGTGGCCAGTCTAAATATCCAGATTAATATCGGATGTCTTATAGTGAGGGAGCAGTGGGCGGGAGAGTTGAAGGGGAATATTCTTAGAAGAGTGCCTGAGATCGGTCGCGACGACCGGAAAAGAGTACAGGCGAGGAGTTGTTGAGCGGTGTCGCGCAAGACTGAACAGTGAATATTCGAGTATTTATTTTGAAGTATTTAAGGAAAATACAGACATTTTACACACCGGCCTGCCGATGTTGACCCCCCTATAATTTCATCATCCATTCCGTTTTCGCCATTCACTCCGACCTCTTCATCCATTCCGGCCTCGTCGTCCATTCCATCCCCGCCATACACCCCATACTCACCATCCATTCCGACCTCGTCATGTATTCCTGAGTTCCTGAGCGTACCAGCGAGAAGTATTTCCAACAGTCAGGAACTGGATACTTTGTCACCGCCATGATCCACATAGGTCGCACGCAATTGGCTAGTTAATGAAATAAAATAAAAAAGAGTCCAGTCTGGAAGAACACCCGTTGGCCCGCGACGCGTGGACTGCCTATAGCCACACGATTCTACTGTGCACCAACAACTACTTTGTAGAACGGCGCTATGGCTAGCCACTTAGTCGAGCCAAGTCTTGACAAAACTGCAAATTGTCCTGGTGACGGATCCTGAGTACACGGCAATGGCCCCGCTTAATAATCCCCGCATCCCCATCTAAACCCATCAGATACCAACCCACCGCCAGAACATCTACCTCCTGCTACAACTCTACCCATTTTATAGCTATTGACTTGATTCTTGATTTCCTGAAATCGCCTCATCGTATTTCGCTATAACAGTAGTAAGCCGCTCCCGATTCAAAGGTGTTCAGAATACGCCCACTGTCGGTGTTTGAAGTTAGCATCTGCAGTCCACCATCCTGTGCCAGCTATTGTCTTGATTTTAGGTTTGCTGTGTTCGTTTTGTCGAGCCCAATCCGTTGAGCACAGGCTGCTTCCGAACCGCAAATCGGAGCAAAAAGTGGATTGTGGCCTGTATAGATAATCGGTCCGACTGCGGAAAAGCTTGAGTACTCGGAGAAGCAGTTCAAGTCGCACAGGAGTCGGCCAGGGAAGTCTTTGTAGTATTGCCAGGCCATTGTTTACCATTCGCACACTAGCCCAATTAGGCTGCTGTTTAGCGTCATAACCAATATCTAGGTAGCACGACAACACCTCTAAAAAATGCTGCTCCCACGATCCCTCGCAAACCTCAAGCGGCAGATCACGGAGAAGAAGTGGGTGGAAGCAACGATGGGCGGAAGGCCGGACTTCCAAGTAGAAATATAGAATGCCAGAAAGCCACAAGCTGGAAGGCACGGTCGCCGGGAGCACCAAGAAGCTCACCTCGAGGTAGTACCAGATGAAGACGGGGTAATATTGCCGGATCGGTCAGTACCTGCACTAGGCAAAAGCTCGCACAACCGCCCAGTGTTGGTGGTGCCAGTGTCCCACGCAAACGAGAGACCTTCTCTTAAAGGTGTGTCCGGAGTAGAGGATGTAGCAGAAAATGCTGTGGGCGGAGGTGCAAAAGGAGAGCGCGAGGTGGAAGAGCCGGCGGAAGATCCGGGACTCACTTGCCGATGGGAGGCGCAGTCGGGTGGTGCTAGATCCACTCTACTCTACAGATGTGGGAAGGCTGCTGCCGGTTGAGGAAGATACAATTGCAATCAGCAAGGTGTCGGAATGGGAGAGGAGGGAGAGGAGCGAGCGGGAAGAGGAAAGGAGGGCGGACGCGGAGGCGCCGGATGCTGAGGACGAGTTAAGCGCCGGGGAGGAACCCCCGCTGTTCCTTCCCACCCCCTCGTTCATGAGATCGGCAGGTGAGGATTAGTCGACGAGCCACGTTTTCTTTTGTTCATTCCTTTGTGTTTTTCCCTAGTGCGCATCTACTCTTTCTCGGGGCAGGCCTGGGCGGAAGGCAAAGCGGAGCTTGCAACGAGCCGCCTTGCACGGACTGCGGACAGGAAACGGACTGTAGATATTCTCGCCGTGATCTACATAGGTCGTATGCGGAGGGTTGTTAGACGGGAGAAACCACCTCTAAAAATGGAAAACGTCAAATTGTTCCCCACACGCTTCCCTTTAATACAACGCCGATTAAACAAATCCTTTCTCTCGCTCGGAGGCGGAGCAGGTGTCGGGGGGAGAGTATGAAAAACCACTTCATGCTGATCCGTCTAAGTGTCTGGCACCATAATTGAGATTCGTAGGAACGCCGATCTAGCGACATTAGTGCAATCCGCGATGCGGCGACTGACGTTGATTCTTCCTTCTACCGTACCGTAGCAAGCCCCCGTCTGCAGTAGATCGTTTCTAGAGGGAGCCTGTCAAGGCGGATAGGCAGAGAAGAATCAACTTTCTTGATTGCTGCACTACACACGGAATCACGAAACAGCAGCAGCGAGTTACACGCTGCGGGGAGGGTCGCCGTTCACGACCAAAAGAGGGGAGGACCAAAAGTGAGAACAGATCGATATTTACTTAAAGTGGGTGGTAGTGATTGTGGGTACAGTTGCAGCGATGATGATAGGTATCGGCGTGGTCGTCTAGTAGAAATGAGCTCCCCGCCAAAGCAAACTCCCAGCCCTGCTCGATCCGCCTGACTAATCAACTAGCCCGCCGACGCCTGCGGCCTCAATTGGCCATTCGCGGCATTTTGGTCCCACAACGCTAACTACCTAGGTAAGTAGTTTGTGTTGGGAGTGACTAGCGTTGCGGATTGCAGCTTCCTTTCACTCAAGCACATTTCAACATTAAACCACCCATCAAACCATCAATATCGCTCCGCACAATACCTTACCCTTTAGCACCAGTGCCAATAGCACCCCCGAACATGCCTTATCCCTTTGCGGACCGGCCTTCTCCATTCTGTGTGCCGATTTATAAACGGAAGTGCATGACTCTGTTGCCGAACATCGCGGTCTGCAACTGGTGGGTAAGTTCTCACCCCTTTCTATTCTACCTGCTATCACCGAACCCGCCGAAAGGAGGTTTGCTAAGCTCTGCGTACACAGTGGCAATAGAGTCTTCTTTGCTTTGATCCGCTTCCGTCCAACAATCGACTCCAATACACAACCAACAACCCATTCCATCTCACAGCTTGAAATCATAATTGGAACCTACTCGCAAGTTCCCGTCGTAGAATACAGACATCGCACCCGAGCGGCATCGCTGTAGGGAATAGGCTCACTACCACTTAAGGCATATGAGTCTAAGCTATTCTCGTATTCCAGCGCGTTTGTGCGAAGAATCAGGAGTCCTGCGATGACTTTGACATCCTCAAGAGTCAAGCCAATCGTTGTCGAGCCCGACTGGAAGAGAGCGACAGTTTGCCGGCGGGGAAGTCCTCGACATACTCAAGGTCCTGTTCAGGCATTCTCGGATAAAGGTTGCCATGCCATACCCTTCCATTACACCGGGTAGGGCGTGGGAACGCGAGACGCATCCGCTCACGGAGACAAAAACCACCAAGAACAAGTTCGGTCAGATTGGGCGGGGTGAGAGTGAACTGGTAAGTACATCGCCCTCCGTGATTGATGTGCTACATATGTATGTACATAGGTACCATCAGCTACCTAAACAAATACATAGGGAAACTTGGCACTGACCATCAAAGATTTGGACCGCAAGAACTACGCGATACCCTCCGTGGTATCAAGGATGCCCACGATATTATCTCTTTGATTCGCTGGGAGGCGGAACGTATCGACGAAGAAACTAAAACGACTTGTCCCAAGCGACCTCACCCCCACCGCAATAGCTAGTCTTGTGGAGAGGCTGACTCACGAAGAGGCAGCAAACTGTGCCGTGCGGGGGCTTTCACCTGCTCTCGCGCCGGCCCACCACCACCGACCTAGCTGGGGACGGGCCGGGGGACCGGGAGCGGTTGAATGTTAGGCCCCGCGCATCTACTCGCGGTCCTCAAGAAGAAAGCAGAACAGATTTGGCCAGTTCGGGCGACAGTGGAGAGTATGCCGGTACGTACATCGTCCTCCGTGATTGATATACAATCAACCATACCGAACGCCAATTCACAGGAATTATTCACCCAATCGTTAAAGATTTGGGCATTGCAGATATTAATTTCAAGAACTATACGATACTGGGGACGATATCCTCCACGCTATCAGGGATGTCCGCGGAATTGCCTTTTGTTTAGCTGGGGGGCGGAACGAATAGAGAAGAAATTGAAACTCTTGTCCCGAGGGACTTGGCTGCATCGCGATAGCCGGTCGATGGCTTCAGGAACGGTGCGAGGTTGGGACCCACGCAGAAGAGACGCAGGCCCGTCGACGCCATTCTCCCTGTCGACACCCAGCGCTCTGCGACGCCTTCCCCGATAGCGTGTTCATCGGTCATAACGTCCAGGGTGTCCGCCAGGCCACCGATATCACCGCCGATGGGGTGCACGGTGGTCGACGGACTGCCCGGAAATACGTTCTGCGAGCCTGACTGCCTACGCATCGCCAGGGTGAGGAGAAGCTGATCCGACTCCTTGGTAATTACTCTGCACCCCTAGTCATGGGTGGGGCCAGCCTCCACCGTGAGCCGGAGAACGGCTTCAGGAGAGATGGCAGGCTGTGTTCCATGCAGATCCGATTCCTCGACAACCGCTACCTATTCGACGAGTTCACCAACCACTCCACCTGGAAACTGCAGATGGCGGTGGAGATCATGGATGCCGCCGACGTCGGCCAGAAAAGCGCAGAAAGAGGAGGAGGAGGGTAACGGGAAAGCCGCGGCCGCCAAATAGGTCGGTAATGGCGTTTGATGGGGATTTTTAAGTAGCGAATAAAACAGAATCCGTTACAATATGCAGTGCCGATGTGAAACCATTCGTTCGTGTAGGTGTTACTGTAGAATATGAAGTGGCCAGCACTCATACGAACAAATTCTCGTATAGTTATACTTCACCGTTTTCCAAAAATGAAACTTATGCTCGCTACATATCTCTCCTTCGGTCACCGGTCTGACGGCTGGCTCAACGAATTGCAGACAGCGGGAGGGAGCGGGGCAGTTTTGATGGAAGTGCAATTACAGCCACAGTATGGGGTGGCAGGGGTGGGCTCTCGCCAGCGGGGGAGGCGCCTGGTTCTGGCTTCCTGATACGATGGATCATCTCTTAACACATATTCCCATTAATGCCGACACGTCTCTACACGAATCACGTCTTGTAGTTAAAGGTACCTGGTAAAAACCGACTTGCGAACAGACGTCCACATCGTAGAAGAAATCAGTAAAGCACTCCTTCTCTTTCTCACTTTCTGTCTTAATTACAGACATTCCACTACCGCAAAAGCTAAACCTTTCGGTCTTCTCGCACTCCAGTCGTCACCACCTCCGACAGCACTCAAAGCACACAGCAAAGTAATTCTGGCGTCCTGCCGCGTGACACATCAACCCCTGTATCCCAACGGCGGAACCAGCTTTTTTACTTATTCATTAATTCCCGGTGTCGTTGAACGAACTGTCCAGTTCTCGTCCACTGCCCAACCCCGACCTGCGTTAGTCTGCAGACGGTACGTTGCAAGCTTCCCTGTGCCCTCTGCCCAGGCCATGAAAGTAACAGTGCACCAAGGTAATCACAAAGGGAAAACAAATGAGAGTACAAAGGAAAGCCGCCCCCGCCTCCACCTCCTACTCCTCCTCAGTAGAAGCCGTGAAGGAAGGCGTGGGGAGGAATAGCGGCTATTTCTCACCCACGGCGCCCAGCTCCTCGGCCTCTTGCCTCCGCTCCTATTCCTTTTCTCTCTGCTCCTAACGTTCCCACTCTGACGCCTTGCTCTCTACGTCTTTCTCAGCCGGGGCTTCGTCCCGCCTCCCCGGATCTGTGGTAGAGGGGAAGACCAGAACCGCCTGGCTGCACCTATTCGGACTGGACTTGACTAGCCTGGGTCGGTCAACGGGCGAGGCAGACGAGTGTGACCTCATGATTCAGTACAGTCTGTTGGCTTTTGCGGGGAGCGATCGGTCACCATCACACGAGAAAACAATCGTACTCACGCAGGACAGTATGGGAAAAAGAAAAGAAACAACATGATCTCAAGATTTTGTTGATCGGGGAAGATATGGTGGAGCTGTGAGCGATATTTGGTGGGGATTTCACGCGGTTCCCAGGTTTTGGGCTACAACTACGCTATTGCAAGGAGCTTTCGGCGGCACAGCGAACAGAGAGAAAATTATACACACAGAGGAGAGCGTTCGGAAGAGAAGAGGGACAAGATTATCTAAAAAATTCTGTTTATTGGAGGAGAGATGGTGGAGCAGTAAGCAAAATCTGTGGGCATCTATTGGGGTTGTTTGGCTGGCCAGGCAATTGGGGAGCAGTCGGAGTACTGGCTAGTGCGCACTTATGGAGGCGAGCTCTAGCGGTGTCCGCCCGTCTTTGTTGGCGGCCGAGACGTCGGCTCCTTGGTTGACAAGATGCCAGGCCACCGCCCCGTACCCAACCCTCAAAGGGTAGGAAGCCAGCGTCTCGGCCGCCTGCAAAGACGGACAGACGCCACTGCACATCGCCACGGAGAGTGGGCATGAGGCGGTGGCCCGGCTGCTCATCGACCGGGGAGCCGACGTCTCGGCCGCCGACAAAGACGGGTGGACACCACTGCACATCGCCTCGGAGAGGGCACAAGGCGGTGGCCCGGCTGCTCATCGACCAGGGAGCCGACGTCTCGGCCGCCGACAAAGAAGGATGCACGCGACTGCACTGGCTGACAAGATGCCGGACCACCGCCTTCCAAGGCGTAGTGCAGTGGTGTACACCCGCCTTTGTCGGCGACCGTGACGTCAGCTCTCCGATCGATGAGCAGCCGGGCCACCACCTCGTGCGCTACCCCCAAGGCGAAGTGCAGTGGTGTCCACCCGTCTTTGTCGGCGGCCGAAACGTCGGCTTCCCGGTCGATGAGAAGCTGGGCCAACACCTCGTGCCCACTCTCCGTGTCGATATGCAGTGGTGTCTGCCCGTCTTTGCGGGCGGCCGAGACGTTGGTCGGTGAGCAGCCGAGCGACATCCAGATTTCCAAATAGGCACGACTAGAGAAGTAATTAGTCAAGACGGGGCTTTCCAACAGACTGGCACTCATGGGAGTGCATAGCAGCAGAGAGAGGCAAACCTTCGCGATTGTGGCATGAGAATCGACCCTGGGCAGTTGGGTTTCCAAGTATTCATCCACTGAGAGATGTGCAAACCGGAAAACGCTCAAGCCCCCGCCCAAAACGATGAGGTTGTGGCAAGCTCATTCACCTTTATGGTGTCCTCGTAGGAAAATTCTCCTGAGTCACCAGCTTCAACCGTGATTGCGCCAAGCAAGGGTTGTGTTCGTATTGGTTCGTATGGGCGCTGGATCCGCCGGAAAAGCTTTGAGTGCTAGTCGAGGAGCACCTCCTTTTTGGGCTACGATATGCCTGCATATTCTGCCGTAGACTTCCGTGAGCGCGCCCGGTATGACCTTCCGACTGAGTCTTACATCTCCTGGAGTACCCGTTGCAAAGGTAAAAGTGATCTGAAGTGCGGCTAGCTGGAACCTAGCACTCAGCCGTTAGTTACATTCAATATTTGACACACTGGTTGTGGTGAGCTTACATTCCCTCGCATCTTTCGAGTTTGGGGTCACAAGGGACATCGCCGTGAAGAAGCCGCCCGTCGTCAATAGCGCTCTGAATGCTATTTCCTCCGAACCGGTTGGTGTCGCTCACATATCCAGCAGGTTGCAGCGCGGCTGTTGGGGACGACTCCAAGTTGATGAGGATGTCGGTGTACATTCGAGCAGTCGCAAACCCTTTGCCTCACCCGTTGATTCCCGCCAGCGCGATCAATAATCTCAGCCGGACCGTGAGTTCGACTTCGTCCTAGGCATCGATGCAAATCGTCTTCCGAGGATAGATATCTGAGTTGGGCGGGGAGCAGTTGACTTTCTGCCGAGCCCAACCGCAACAACCTTTGACTTTCTTTCTGCCGCTCTTCGTAGATATCGACGACCGGCTTCAGACGTTTGCGCAAGCTGCTGAACAAGCGCGCTCAGTATTTCCTCCTGACTTCGGCGATTTTCCTCCGCTCGATCACAAGTAGAAGTAGGCCAAACCACCCGGAGTCGGATCCGAAAGAGATAGATCGATGATGCTTGATGCGATGTAGGTTTGCCGGCTCCGGCTAGATGCACATGTGTTAAGACGATAGTTCTTCCTGTGGAGAAGGTGTGGAGCGACTTACGTGTTCCCGGCAACCGCAACAACATCGGAACGCTCGACTTCCAATTCCGGTACTCCCCAGTGCCTTCTGAGCGATCCTCGCTGATCCTCCTATGGCGAATTCTGTACGGAATTGTGCATATCCATTCCAGGAACTCGGATATTTTGGATGCTGGGTATTCGGGACGTTGTGACAACATGTTCCGGTCGGTCGGAAAGGTCACTTACGTTCAGATCTGCAAGGAAGCGAGCTCTGGTTAGCTGATCGACCTTTCGTCAAGCAGGGCCATTCCCATACAAATATCTCGTCATCTCTTCTGTCAGGTTTGGGGGAAGCTTACACGCCATGATTGCTGTTCACCTTGCCCGCAATACCGAGCGCACGATCGACGTGGATGGAAGCCGGCGGTTGACGGTGATTCCCATGATCTAGCTGACTTGTGTGCGCGCGTACGGTGTTGTGGTTGTTGGTGCGGTTGCTGGTGGATTGAATTCGCTAGGGATGTTAGATGGTTGGTGATGAAAATCTCAGTATTTAAGACACAGAATGCGTGACAAACATACTTTGTCAGCTCAACAGTTTCCCAAGTACCCCGCTTTCCCCGCTCTTCCCCGCCTTTCCCCAATTTACCCTACGAAGCAACCTGAATGGTGCCGACCACTTAGACGCATCAGCAGGAACGCGCGGTTTTTTGCCCCCGACCTCTTTGCTCCGCCCCAACAAAAGATTTTTTTACCTAGCCAGCGCCCTATCAAAGAGAAGCATGTGCAACGTTTTCCACTTTCTATTTGGAGGTCGTGATACGGGTTCAAAGTGGCCCAAATTTGTAGGTAGTGAAAGGCCTATTCCATGCCTGTGAAACGTAATGACAAGAAAAGGAAGGTAGAATTAAAAGAGAATGGGTGGGTGCCGTCGCTACCTCAGGATTACATAGAGGATTCTGTCCGGCGTGGATAATGTACAGGATATCTACGGTACAACCCCCGCTCCGCAACTCGCAAAGTACTCAGAATTGGGTGACTAATCCTCAACAGAACCTAATCGCACCCACCCAAGAATTACGAAGCGAAACAGCAGCCTAATTGGGCTAGTGTGCGAATGATAAACAATGACCCCGTAATTCTACGAAGACATCCCTGTCCGACTCCTGTGCGACTTGTACTGCATCTCCGCGTATCTATCTACTCAAGCTTTCCGTAGTCAGACCGATTATCTATGGGCCATCATAATCCAGCTTTTGCTCCGATTTGCGATTCGGGAGCAGCCTGTGCTCAACGGATTGCGCTCGACACTAAATCAAAGTCAATAGGTGGCGCAGGATAGGAGGAAGTTCTCACTGCGGATGCTAGTTTCAAACACCTATCTACGGTGGGCGTAATCGGGAGAATTTGGCAGTCGGTATGAGAAGTACATACTTGCATCTTCCTGGAGTAACTGCAAGGCGGTAGGACAAACACATGAGCCTCGACTGGGTAACGCAGCTCGATCCCATGTAAATGGACCTACTGCGAGCGAGGCGCGTAAAATTATGAGAAAAGGTACACAATGCCCGTCGTTTTACTAAAGTGGTACACAATACCCCCATCGGTACAGGGTGCCCGCACCACGCTAAAAGAAAATAATTCTTCGGTTGCCAAGCAAGAAATAGAAAATGA
>Ga0307516_10001523_pt1 | contig 31932 bp, 37 predicted proteins | sample 19_EM_MG_FD_203310 | JGI IMG/M metagenome (GOLD analysis project Ga0307516, IMG submission 203310) | Populus trichocarpa ectomycorrhiza microbial communities from riparian zone in the Pacific Northwest, United States - 19_EM | ecosystem: Host-associated > Plants > Roots > Unclassified | place...
ATCCAGCAGCAGTCGGGCCACCGCCTCGTGCCCGTTCCCGGCCGCGTAGAGCAGCGCCGTCCAGCCGTAGCGGTCCTTCGCCGAGACGTCGGCGCCTCGATCCAGCAGCAGTCGGGCCATCGCCTCGTGCCCCTTCTTGGTCGCGGAGAGCAGCGCCGTCCTGCCGTAGCCGTCCTTCGCCGAGACGTCGGCGCCTCGATCCAGCAGCAGTCGGGCCACCGCCTCGTGCCCGTTCCCGGCCGCGTAGAGCAGCGCCGTCCAGCCGTAGCCGTTCTTCGCCGAGACGTCGGCGCCTCGATCCAGCAGCAGTCGGGCCACCGCCTCGTGCCCGTTCTCGGCCGCGTAGAGCAGCGCCGTCCAGCCGTAGCGGTCCTTCGCCGAGACGTCGGCGCCTCGATCCAGCAGCAGTCGGGCCACCGCCTCGTGCCCTTTCTTGGCCGCGACGAGCAGCGCCGTCCAGCCGTAGCCGTTCTTCGCCGAGACGTCGGCGCCTCGATCCAGCAGCAGTCGGGCCACCGCCTCGTGCCCGTTCTCAGCCGCGTAGAGCAGCGCCGTCCAGCCGTAGCGGTCCTTCGCCGAGACGTCGGCGCCTCGATCCAGCAGCAGTCGGGCCACCGCCTCGTGCCCGCTCCCGGCCGCGGAGATCAGCGCCGTGCTGTCGTAGCGGTCCTTCGCCGAGACGTCGGCGCCTCGATCCAGCAGCAGTCGGGCCATCGCCTCGTGCCCTTTCCCGGTCGCGGAGAGCAGCGCCGTCCTGCCGTAGCCGTCCTTCGCCGAGACGTCGGCGCCTCGGTCCAGCAGCAGTCGGGCCACCGCCTCGTGCCCGTTCTCGGCCGCGGAGAGCAGCGACGTCCTGCCGTAGCGGTCCTTCGCCGAGACGTCGACGCCCGCGTCAAGCAGATGCTGTGCAATATCCAGGTCTCCAAACTCGGACACGCAGAGTAGCAATCGGTCTACACAGCCCTTCTGTACCCACTCGGAAATGAATGTGGTGGGGAGCTTCAACTTTATACAAGCCGTCCATCCAAATTGGGATTTGGATATGCTGGTAAGCTTCCGGCCTAATCCGAACACACACACTGTCGAAAGGCGGCCCCGCTCCTGTTGCAGCTTTTCCGATCTAAGCCAAAAAGTGTCTTTAGGCCGCCTGGTTTGAACACGCTTGTAATGGTAGTCGATCCAGCGCTGGAATGTGGCTTCTGATAAGAAAACTTCCCAAAGGGCACCCAAGATTTGACAGCTGTCTTTGCAACGGCTCAAGTGTAATGGCCAAAACACTACTGAATACAGTAAGAGGTGACGATCGTGGTAACGTCCTTCTTCTGTTTCAACTGTTGCGTCATAGTCTGCCCAAGACCTCGAAGAGCAAACCAGCGAAAGGCAGATTTTGGCGATTTCGGTATGAGAATTGGCCTTGGGTTGCTGGGTCTCCAAGTATTCTTCCACCGAAAGGTGGGCAAACCGGAAAACGTTCAGGCGTTCGTCCAAAATGAGGAGGTTTTGGCAAACTTTCAACAAATCGATCGCTCTTACAGTTGTGCGTTTGTGGGAAAACCCCCCCGAGCCGTCGACTTCGACCGTGATTGCATCAAGCAACGTTTCCGACCGCAGTGGTTCGTAAGAGCACTGGACCCATCGAAAGGCGTTGAGCGCTAGTTGCGAAGCACGGCGACTCTGCTTCCGAATGCGGTTGTATATTTCGCCGTACGCGTCTGTTAAGGTTTCTGGAAGGACCATCAGGCTGTCCCTTACATCGTCTGGAAGGTCCATGTCGCAGAGCAAGGTAACCTGAAGAGCAGCAAGTTGGAACCTTCATCTAGCCGTTAGCTGTGGCACTTATCTATCAGTAGATAGTTCAGGCGAGCTTACATTCCCTTGGATCGCTCACAAAGAACTTTGCATATTTCGTCTTTGAGCGCATTTGGAACATTGCCGAAGAGCAGCCGCTTCTGCTCGATCATCCTCTCTACCTTCTCGATCACAAACCGGTTGATGTCATCGACATTGTCATCGGGTTCTAACTCAATCCTGGGAAACATCTCGAACTGCATGAGGATATCGATGTCCATTCGAGTAGTCGCGAAAATCTTGACCAGAGTATCTGATCTTTCCACGACGTGTCTGAGCGCCTGCAGTAATTCAAACCGCAATTTGTGATCAACTTCGTCAAGGGCGTCGATGCAAATCGTCGTCTGAGGATATACAGCCATGAGCTGAACAAGGAGATCCTGGCATTCTTTTAGGGTCAACTGCGAAGACAGTTGGCCCTCCTTCTCCCGGTCCTTGTAAATATCGAGGACTGGTTTTAGGAGCTTGTCTTTGGATGGGGTCTGCGCAAGCTGCTGAATAAGCGTGCGCAGAATGCTCTCGGGATTTCGACGATTTTCCTCGGCCCGATTGCAGTAGAAGAACACCAATTTGGATTCTGCTGTTGGATTGGAAAGGAAGCAGTCGATGACCTGTGATGCAATGTACGTTTTGCCGGCTCCAGCTAGACGAACTGATCAGAAGGGCGCGCCTTCCGGTTGAGGGTTGCGGAGACTTACGGATTCCCCGCAGCAGTAACAGCACCGAGTCGGTTGATGATTCCCAAGTGCGGTACTTTTCCTTCTTCAAGATCCACTCTCCTGTGCCTTTTAGGCGCCCATCACTGATGCGCTTGTGGTGATTTGTGTAGGGGACCGTGGATATCCATTCAAGGATCTCGGTTCTCCCTAGCTTCAGTCAGGGTCGGAAAATCCTGGGAAGCTAAGACGGGGAGGTGTCGCTTACTCTTGGGTCTGCCAGCAAAGTCTCGTTAGCCAGCCGTAAGTTCCTATCGAATCGCTCTACGTCGGATTTCAGGTACTTACCCGCCAGAAGCGATGGTGATCGCACCATTAAATACTCCTCCTCGGAACTCGGTATGCGGGGAATGCCGGTAGATCCGTCGGTCCTCCATGCTTTCGATGTTGGACTAATGGAAGTGTCAGGCTGCTCGTTGCTACGCTTGGTTGCGACTGATGGTGGGTTGGTGAAGAGGAGTTGGAGAGTATGGATGTTCGTCTGACTGAAGACGCTTGGAGTACATACCTATATGTAGATCACTCCGTGAGCTGTCGATATTGCTGTAAAAGGTGCCCTTGCTCAATAGCTGTTCGGTCCTTATAAAGTGCGTGGTAATAGAGATAGATGAACGTTGTTGGATCGAGTTTCTGAGTATCCCCGCTTTCTCCGCACTGAAGTCTCGTTGCCCCGCTTCGGGCAGCCCTGCCGCCTCCCATTGTGGGTGGAGTCAAGTGGCGTCAGTCAAGGATTCCCACCAATAAGAGAGTACCTGTTGAAAGAATATCGATTTGCGGTGAAGATCAATTTCAGAGTATATAGAACAAGTATCAAGAACAGAAAGAGAAGTACAAGCAGAACAGCAGATATCCCACTCTTACGCTTCCCCGCACTTGCGTAATCGTGTCAACAAACTCAAGGCACAAGCGCCAAATCTAAAGACCGTCTCTGCACCTCAACATAGAAGGCCGCGAGAAGCATTTACAACACGCCCCCTCTTCTCGTGCTCAGTAAATCGACCAAATGCAAATTAGCCCATTAAACCTCGTCGACCTCATTAAAACCTCTGCCGTGAAAACCCTGTGGGAAAAACACTTGCTAGTAGGAAAAAGAGTGCCGATCCACACTTGCCGACATGATGCAAGAACATTCAAACAGAAACTTTTTTTCTCCAATCCCTCATCACGAGCACCCCATTTTTTCAATCAGTATCCTTGGGCTTATCCGGGTTCTCTGTGTAAGAGTCAAATCGAGCGAGTCCGGTAATCGTAACAGTTGCTCTTGTCGAGGAACCGCAAGAGGTTTTGTTAGTAGGTCGGCCGGATTAGATTCGGTGATATATTGGAACTTAAATGATCCCTTCATCTTGGTTGTCACATCCAATCGGCACTGGCCCATCCAAGATCTTGACTGCCATTCTATATGACAAGTTCCTCGCTGACATTGGTGTATCCGAGGCCAAACACAAATCCTCCGACCGGTTTGCGGGTTGTGGTGCTTCCAGCACAGTCCGAGTCTGTATATCCGGTAACGCCGGTGGATGTATCGTGGGGGCATGAGTTGCGAGGGCGTGAGAAGGGGGGGAGCCGTCGATAGTGGATCTGGAATTCCGGAGGAGACTTGAGGTATCGTAACACTCTTTTTGCAGCCGTTGCATGCATTTCGAGAGGTTGGACATTGTATCGGCTAAGGGCAGTAACACTGAAGACGATATTAGGTCGACTTCCTAGTGCCGCACACATGAGCGATCCGACCATTTACAGGTATTCTTTGCAAACAGCCGGTTTTTCCTCACAGCAGGTGTTAGCCAGATCTGTCTGAGGATCAAGTGGAGACTTAGCCGGTTTTGCGTCCATCAATCCAAAACGTCGTATAAATTGTATTGATGCAGCCTCGTTGGCAGATACTGAATCCTCCGTCTTTGGTTCTCTCGATCTCAATTCCTAGGAACCTTTTTGCCGCTCCCAGGCCACACATCTTATACTTCTTTTGCAGCAACTGCTTGATCTGGTGCCCCCCCGTCCTTCTATACCGTTGTGCGCAATGAGCAGATCGTCCACGTGCAGTATTAAGAGGACTCCTGATTAGAGATACAGGTTTGGATCTTCGGCCGATTGTCTGAATCCTATGGATCCATCGATGTCCTCGTACCATAGTCTGGGCGCCTGTTTCAATCCGTAGAGAGCCTTCCGAAGAATTAGCGCACTTCCGGTTAATGCGCTTCCAGTCGATGCGCTTCCGTTCGATGCGCTTCTGGTCGATGCGCTTCTGGTCGATTCGCTTCCGGTCGATGCGAGCCAGTCGATTCCAAGTGGCATTTCCATGTAGATGTTGTCACGGTCAATCTTGGGATTTAGGAACGCCGTTACTACATCCATATGATCAACATCCCAGCCATCTGGGCTGCTAGGTGCGTGGGTCTCGTCGTAGTCGATCCCTTCTTTCTGTTCATAGCCTTTGATGACTAGCCGTGCCTTGCAACATGTAGATCCATCCGGATTGACCTTTCTCTTGCAGATCCACTTGCATCCTATTGGTTCTTCCACTGCTGTCAGTCATTGGCTTATGGCGGTACTACCTTTTGCCACGATGTCAAATGTGTGGTTCTCAACCAATGCCTGCCTCCTTCTATTCGCTTGCTTGTGGACTTTGTAGCGCGGCCTTGTAGTTGAGCGGTTCACTCTCGTTGTCTAGCCCCAACCTGTTGATCGGTTCGGTTTCGGCTTCCGATGTCTCAGCAATTCCGAGCGTCCGAAAGGCAGATGCAAGGCGTTCCGAAGACATCAAATCACCCCTTTCTTCGTGAGCCTTGCTCATAATTGCCTTATTCGTCTCTCGACGTGCTTTGCTGTGTGTTCGGGTAGAAATATAATCTTGCTCATCTGCCAGTTCTCGCCGTAACCTACTGGCATTGCATTCTCGCGATGAATCTGCACTTGTACCGTCCAGCAGCTTCATTGAGCCAAACAGCTGTGTATCAACGGTCATCTGCCCAGGAACTCACTGAGCATTATCACTGTGACAGGTATGCATATATATCGCCCAGCAGCTCGTAGCCAATTCGCTGTATCAACGATCTTCTGTCCAGGAGCTCACTGAGCATTATCACTGTGACAGGTATGTATGTATATCGCCCAGCAGCTCGTAGCCAATTCGCTGTTGTAACGATGAAATGATTTGACTTACTATAGTCTTGCCTCGACGGGCTGTTATCTTGCCTCGACGGGCTATTCTCTTTGTGGAATTCGTCTGCATTATCTGGAAACTCGATCGCTGTTATATGTTCTGTATGCGCATTTTCTTCTTCCTGAAACACCACACTTGAGCATTCCACTGCTCGTCCAGTTCTTCCTGAGTTGAAGTCCCATATCGTCCAGATTTTGGTGGTATTGTGTACGTATCCAAGCATCATACAGACATTTGAGCGATTCCCGAATTTCTTCTCGGTTCATTGGGCGGGTGGGGTGTGTTTGTATACTCGACAGACAAATCGTCTCAGATGTCCGATTATTGGAATTGTACCGTAGAGTGCCTCGTATGGTGATCGGTTTCCAGATAGGCTAGATGTTGGAGACCTCCGATGCAGATAGCATGCTGTCCTTACGGCTTCTGGCCAGAATTTTATCGGCACGTTGGCATTCCACATCATCCTTCGCACCTTTGTATTCAGGGTTCAGATCATTCGTTCAGCTGTTCCATTCTTGTGTTGGGTGTACGGTGGGGAGTACGCCCGCAGCTGGTCTATTGCACGCTACTCCATCTGCTCTCTATTTACGGGTGGGTTGTGGTGATCCAACTGCTCGAGTAACTATTTGAAGTCCGTGTATCTCCCTGGTATCCGTCCGTATAGCACATCGCCCCCGCCGCAGCCGCTTTTTCCATCTCCCTCGTCGCGGCAATGCATCTCGCCTTCCCCCTACTGCTGCTGGCCGTCGTCGCGGCGACGGTCGTCCTGCCGCGAGCAGACTTCGCGTTCGCGGCTGCCGCGCTGCCGCGCAACGAGACGCCGGCTGCACTGCCGCTGCCGCCGCCCGCGCCGACGCCGGACTTCGGCATGGTCGTCGACCTCAGCCCGCGCGTCTCGGTCGGGCCCGGCCCCTGGGCCCAGCGCAACTGGATCTCGTGCACGGGCGGACGCTGGGCTGCGCGTTGGGGGCTGGGGTTGTCGTTATAGGTTCTTCTTTCCTCTGCGCTTTTAGGGGCAGCAGCAGCACGAGGAGGAGGAGGAGGAGGATGGCATGGCGTGCGTACATCGCCGTCCGCACCCAGGGCTGGCGGACGGGCCCGCGGGACGTGCTCCGCCGGCTGCTGGATCCCGCGCTGGCGGACTGTGTCGCCCGAGTACAGCTTCCGCCTGTTCGTGTCCATGGAGACGGGCGACGCACGGTACAATCACACCAACACGAAGATGTGGGTCGCGAGTGGCGCGCGGATGGGCGCAGGTGGTCTACGATGCGTATCTAGTATACGGGTGCGGTGTGTATGTACATAACATGATTATATCCGGGGGGCCGCTTTATTCTGTACGCGCAGCGGGCGGGGCAACAGCGGAAACCGGCAGGAGCGGGGACGGGTTAGTCATCGGACGGAAGGACGGGAGGACAGAAGGACAGAAGGACGGAAGGAGGAGAGCGCAGGGGAAATGTCACTCGGAGGGACCAGTATCCAGAACCTCCCGTTCTCACCCGTATTAACAGTCCTCCTTCTTTTCACTATAGCAGCCTGCTGACTTGACTCTCTGCTAGTCAGTATTCTTTTGTTCGGGTGGGGCATGTATGTAGATAGGTTTTTCTGTTTAATTATTGACATTCAGCCTAGCTAGATGTGGGATGCACTTGGGTATCATAGACATGCAGTTACTCATGATTAGTCACCACCTCGTTAGGTACTTTGCCAAGACACTAGCCCGTAACTACACTGAGTGGAAAGTTCCAGTGGTCAGAATGTAGAGGAAACGGTTCAAGATCCGGAACCTCCTCGCTGACGGGAGGTGCAGCCAGGCGGTACTAGACTTCCTCTCCACTACGGATGTAGGAAGGTTGGTGCCAGCTGAGGAAGAGGCGGGAGCAAGGTGTCGAAGTGGTAGCGCAGGGAGGAATCACCAGTCTTCCTCCCCACTCCCTCCTTCATGGCGTCTGCAGAAGAGGAGTAGGGGTGGTCTCGGTTTCTTTTGTTCTTTCTTTTGGTTTCTCCTTGTGATTTCCTTGTGATTTCCTTGATGCGCATTCTATCTTCTTGGGACAGGCCCGGAGGACAAAGGGGAACTTCCAACGTGCTGCTTTCGCGTGGACGGCGGACGGAAAACCCAGACAGAGTAAGGGTCCTCGAAGTTGATTGGTTGGCTGCAAATCCAGTTAATTAGAAATTGTTCTGATTGGTCCGAAATTTCCAGCTCGCGCTAAATCTTTACAGCCAGCTCACGAAAAGGCGAGCTCTAAAACCTTGGATGGGCTGGGAAACCTAGTGCCCCCGTACTAGGTAACGATTCTCCTTTTGTGGTATTTAGGGATACATACCTGGTGTTGGCTTGCTTAGGGATTGTCTACATCACCCAGCCGGGGCACAAAAAGGGGTGTCACCGAAACCGGACACTCCTATTGGCTGCTCAGCGCGGCCCATTTTCCAGCCAGCCCAGTCACCCAGCCAACTTTGAGGACCTCTGTACCTCGTCATGATCTATATAACCTGGGATTATGTATAGATACCATGTAGTTAGTTGGTTAGAGCCTGCGCAGATCCTCCGCCGCCAGTTTCGACTTCCCGAAGCCGGCTGCACGGCCGAACCGTACCCCCGGAGAAAGAAGAGAAAAACATCCAAGATATCGCCTTTCCCCTCCTCGGCGGCGGGCTGCGAGCTGCGGTCTCCGCCGGGAGGTAATCGGAACGGAGGACATGTGTGGCGGGCTCGCACGCGCCTGTTATGCGACCGTTTGGTCGGGCACTGATGTACATATAACTACGCCCAAGCAGCGTCCCGCCACTGCACTGGACGGCTGTCAGATCGCGGCCTCGGAGCACTCGGAAGTGGGTATGTATGCCGTTCTGGAGACGGAGACATCTCGATGCTGCTCCTGGGACTCGCAGCAGAGCGGCGGGAATGGTCCTCGTCGCCAGCATGGCGCCCATCACCCCCGCCAGACGTGTTCTGTTCTGAACAGACAGCTCCCCGGACGTGAAGTATGACACGATGCCGGAGGAATCAACCAGTTCGGCGAACAGCATCCGTAGATATATGCTCCACAGAGAGTTGGCTACGCACATACATAGGTACAAACTAGCGAACCACGGGACCAGCCAAGGAATGGCGTCAAGCCGCAGCCCTAAGGCCGCGTCTGGATACATATGTAGATACATAGCCCGGCTTCGCTCCATTTTGACTGCATAATTGGGGGCTTGGCAACGCCGACCTCTGTTCCGCTTTGCTAGAGTACAACGGTCCTCCGCCATAGCGGAATAGCCGCCGCCTCATCTGCCCACCACGCTGTGAAGATCATCAGAAGAAGAAAAAACATATCTATGGCTCAGGTACACTACAAAAATCGGGACACTGTGAGAAAATCGACACCGTGGGAACATCTGTGCGCAGTAGAACAAATGAAACCACTGAGAACGAGAGAGAATTCGCTGGTGTGACAGGGGTGTTTCCGCGGCAACGGGGCTAGCGGACGGAGGGAGACAAGTGGAAGACGGACGGGGACCCCGCACTCTGTAACTATGTCGTGCGCCAACATTTAGCCCCGATTATCTAGCCTCGATCTCCACCTCCTCGTCGCCCATGGTGTCGTCCACCGGCAAACCCAGGCCGACCAACTGGCCGCGCACACTCCCCTACCTCACCGCGCCGGTGCTCAGTCCGGCGCTCTCGTCCCGCCGAGCGCCGAGCGCCGCGATCGCCGCGCTGAACCTGCACGGCGCCGCGTGCGCGTGCGCGGCATCGCCGTCGCCGCTGGTGCGCATCCGGCCGATCACGGCGCCGTCGCACCCGGCGTGCGGCCAGAGCGGGCTGTTCGCGGCGCGCACGCTGCCGGCGCGCTCGTGGGTCGTCGACTACCTCGGCGTCTACCACACGCAGGACGAGAGCGACCCCGCCAGCGACTACGACATCGTCCTCGACCGCGACAGCGGCGTCGCCGTCGACGCTGCCACGTGCGGGAACGAGGCGAGGTTCGTCAACGACTACCGCGGCGTCGCCGACCGCGCCAACGTCGAGTTCCGCGACCGCAGAGCCGACGGACGCCAGGCCCGCATCGCCATCTACGTCGGCGCCAGGGACGTCAGGAAGGGCCAGGAGCTGTTGGTCAGCTACGGCAAGGGGTTCTGGGACGCCAGAAGCGCCTGATGCCGTGTGCGGATGGGGGCAATCGATATCCGCTCTATGTGTCCTGCGCGTTCGGTGCTCTCCATGCCATCTGCGTGCGTTCCTCTCGCGTTCCTCGGGCAAACTCGCATCCATCCGGCTGGGCCCGCGACTGGGTCGGTTCTGCGATGTGCGGTGCGCAGCACGTGACGCAATGGGCGGGGCAGTTCCGGCTTGCCGGGCGCCGTTCGACGCTGGAAACCGCGGGGAGGGCACAGCACTCGCGTTGCACCCGCCAAATATCACTCGTCCGCGAGTCCACGTCGTATGTACTCGCCGCTCGCGGACAAGAGCGAGGAGCCCCCACGCAAGATCCTCCCCGTCCTCCGACAACAGTATCCGCATCCACATCTGATCTGCAGCGCCCATTATTCCTCCCGTCCCTTCCCTTCCTTCCTTCCTTCCTTCGCCATTCCTTCCGGCAGTCGATCGATCAGTAGAGAAGAAAAGAAAAGAACGAAGCCTAGCAGACGGCAGATAATTACCCAGAGTATCCAGACTACAGAGTCCACATATCTACCTTTTTTTTTCCCATACATAGTCTAGATATTCTCCTCTACGCTGTCAGACCCGCGCCAATGGATCGACGTATGTATGGCTGCGCCCACGCAGGCATCCGGTGAGGTGGTCCCCGATCGCATCCGCCGTGTCTCGACATGAATGCAGATACAGCAGAGTAAAGGGGGGGGGGGGGGGGGGGGCCCCCAAACCACGCCCCCCCCGCCCCCCCCCGCCCCCCCCCCCCCCCCCCCCCCCCCCCCCCCCCCCCCCCCCCCCGCCCCCCCCGCCCCCCCCCCCCCCCCCCCCCCCCCCCCCACGACACACCACCCCGCCCATCGCATCTGCTTTCCTTCAGGGGGTACATGGAGGAAGCCTCAACTTTGTTGGCTGTTGCTCCCGCGTCGCATCGTTGGGGCTCTTTTCTTTTTTTTCTCCTTTGGGTCGAAATGGCTGGCGTGTGGAGGTCGGCAGATGTCATACTCTAGATACAAAGTGACAAATATTCCGGAAGCTTTTCGTGCATACATGCAGGGAAGCCAAGCTCTTGCAGTTAGATGTAGGTAAGCTGGGTTCACAGATGTTATGTTCTACTCTAGATAGGGCTGTCCTTTGGCTTTCCCCTGGACGCGGACGGTAGATGCGAGGGAGAGATCATCGTGAAGAGAAAAGGAGGTGAGTATGCAGTTATATGTATGCGGCATCAATAGATCGTACAATATCGCCACGTAAAGCGTGACAGGACATTGGGCAGCCGCAACAGATTGCGCCCTCAGAAGCGGGAGTGAAACAACGGAAATAACAATCCTGGACTCCAGCCCCAAAGCGAGTGCCTCTAGCAGCGAGTCCCACCAATCACAGCGCGCAGAGTAGAAAGTGGAAAAAAACCCTAGAACGCCCAGTCGTCCACTAAACATTCCAGAACTTGGTCGTACCCATGGCGCCGCCACCTCCACTTGCTCCAGCAGCACCGCCTCCACTTCCACCACCCGCATCGGTACTACCGCTCCCACTGCCGCCTCCACCTGTCGGCGCCTCGCCAAATCGCAGAGCCTGCTGCGTCGTGTTCCAATCCACTCTGAGGTCCCCAATGCTCTCAGCGTGTCCCCTAACCCCCCCTCCCAACGCCGGCATGTCGTGTCCCAACCCACCGAAGCTCGGGAACCGGAAGCCACCGGTTGAGCCATGCATCGGTGCGGCGGGCGGATCCGTCCCCCAATCGGCCGGAGCGTGTTGTCCGCCATAGATGTACTGTTGTTGTCCCCCGCCAGCCGGCTGTGGGACCGCGGTGGACGTGGTCGCCGCATGTGAGTGAAATTCCCATTGCGAGAATCCCTGCTGCTGCTGCTGCTGTGGTGCAGTGGTGGGTGTGAGTGTCGGGTTCTCACGCTTTACCGCCGCCCTGGGAGGAGGCGTGTCTTCGGAATGCGGAGCGGGGAGGCCTCCGGGCTGGGGGGGCGGTAGCTGCGTTGGATTGCTCTCGTATCCAAATGTCCTCGCGAAGCCCTCGAAGACGTCCAGCAGTTTCCGGCCAAGAGTGCGACATCGAGCGATCGATCGAAGGGCACGCTTGCACACTTCAACCTCGTCCCGCACGACGCAGCGTAGCGTGGGCTCGTGCGAGCAGTGTCCTAGAAGTAGGATCACCGCTGCCCGAAATGTCTGTTGGTACACCAGCTCCTCCGCACGAAGGCCGAAGTACTTATCAAATCCCTCGTGCTGCGTGGCGCGGAGGAGCAGATGCGACGTGATCTTCGACGCTTGCAGGGATTGCCCAAGGCAAATGCTTCGGAAGTCTGGGTTTAGTTCGGGTTCGGTGAAATACCGGTAGAGGAGAAGACGACAGTATTGGAGGAAGAAAAGGGCTACGTTCTCATCAGCGACGTTGATTAGAGCACGTGATCGTGGTGGGGACAGCAATTACGTCGCAGGGCCCCAATGTCGAGAGGTGCAAAATCCTTGAGGTTGGTCAGGTGGGGAGGAAACTGCTCCCAGGCCCGCATGAGCTTCGTATCGATACTCTGGGCCTGATGTTGATCTCGCATTCCTCCATTGTCGAGGAGCGTCATATTGATCAGGGTGCTGCAGAGATTGCCGACGTTGATCTGTGCAATCATCACGTGCAGCGACTCCTCCAATTTGTACGAGGAGCAAAACGATTCCCTAGTGTCCGGGTCGACCGGGCGTGAGGCGATTTGGTCTTCGTCCTCGAGAGCTTTGGGGAAGGGGATTTCGATGTCGGAGTCGCGGAGGACCATTTCACGGGATTTCTGGAGGCAGGCCTTGCGCTCTTGGATGTAAGCTGCCCAGAACAGGCGTCGGCGGGACTCGAGTTGTTGTTCGGTGTACAGATCTGGCTGGGGAACTCTATCCAGCACAACATCTTGACATACCCGCGCCATGGATCCCGTTACCATCCAGCAGGGTGACAGCAGAGATGCATTGTCCAGATAGATGGACATCAACAGAAGACCTACGCGACACATCAGAAAGATAAACCGTACGGGTCAATTGAAAGGCCCTACACATCGCATCGTCTGCGGTATATGTGGGACTATTCAAGTCCGCATACTTTCTCGCCTGATGGAAGAATTTCCATCCCGTTCTGATCGCCGCGTTAGCTCAGGTTCACCATGTGGGGTTCGGACGGAGACCACCGACAGTTCCTGCGTATCTCCCTGTCCCGACACACTCGTGAGCTCCTCCGTGTCCTCCGCCATTTGGCTCGCTACCGCAAGCATCATCTGCACGATGCAAAAGACGCTTTTCACGACAGTGCTATCTTCCTCCCACATGGGCTCCGCGAATGCGCGCTCATACTTCTCCTCGAGAAACAAAGGCCAGACAAAGAGTGGAGTATAGTTCTGGATGGCCGTACGGAACACCTCGCAGAGCCGGTCGGCGATGGCTCTCGGAGGCATCAATACACGGAGGTCCAGATGTGATGTCTTGTCTGCGATTGACGGATACTCGGACAACAACGGCACTCTCGGCGCGGGCTGGGAAACATGGGATTGCTGCAAGGCATAATCAGTGTCAGGATATCCGAGGCTCCGCAAATATGTCTTGTACGAGATGATGAACTGCGGGTTTGATTCGCACACGCCCCGAGGCGAGCGTGAAATCATCACTTCCCTCGGCTTCCGAACCTGGGGGCCAAACGAGACTCCTCCACGGAAGCGATCGGCAGCAGCCGGAAAGCCCGAATCAGCGGATTGTCCCCACCATCCGCCATGGGTCTGCTCTCCGGTTGCGTCCGGCGGCAATGCACCGCCCCCCACTGTGGAGCCTGCTACCGACGAAGAGCTGAACTGGGGGCTCGACGATGGCGAGCGTATCTCCGGCGGCCTCCGGAGTGCTGCGTGTGTGAACGCTGACCCCGAACCGCCGAGCAGAGCTTCCGCATCTTGAAGTTTTTTGGTAAGGCCCCGGGCTTGATCTTCCAACGCCCGTATTCGTCTGGACATGCGCCATCAGCAACGCAGAAGCACAACATGCCGGGGGACGATATATACCTTGCTGTTCCAACTCGTCTCAGATCTCCGCCTCCCTCCGAGAACTTGCAAACCAAACTAGCCGCCGCACAAGCAGAGCAAGATCCTTCATCCGGCGTGTCACACTAGCCCTCGTCTCCCGTAAGCATGCACCCCATCCTATCCCACCGAATGTCCATACCCACCTTGGTCTTCCTGGCTCTGCAAGCATCGCAAGCTCTACTCCTCCGCCGCCTCCGAAACGGCCTTCTCGAACCAGCCGGTTTGCCACTCTGTGCAACTTCGGGCAGTAAAACCAAAGCATCCGTATCTGCGGGGGGCTGGCTGCTCTCCAACACCGACCCGGCCTTCACGTCGCCCTCGGCGCCACCGGCACCGCCGCCACCACCACCGCCGCCACCTCCAGCAGCAGGTTCAACCAGCCGCAGCGGTGGAAGCCCCCCATGGCCCTGCGGAGAGGCGAATTGGATCGCCGGATCGATCTGGGGGAATTGATGATACTGTTGGTGCTGTTGGTGCTGTTCTTGCCGCGCCAGGTTCTCCAATGGGCGGTCGCCACTCATTGGTTGAGGTGCGTGGGTCGAGATAGGCGGGGGCCAAGGAGGCGAGACAAACGCCGAATCCAACCGTCGAGGAATGTCGGGCACCACCATGTGCGTGCGGCGCGTTGAACTTCCTGGATTCACGATGCGTGAATAGGGGTGGTATCGAAGGGGAACGGTATGGAGGGCTGAAGGACGGCGAACTTAGGTAGTAGTAAAGTTCGGACGAAGGAAAGAGGGAGCAGGAAGCAGGAAGCAGGAAGCGGGAAGCATGAGGTATTGGAGGGGGGGAGGGGGGGTATGGACGAACGAGGAGGAGTCAAGGTCGATAGCAGCTCACTTTTTTTTTTTTTTTACATATATGGTTATTACTGTATCATCTCTTGGCTGATGGGAAGAAGAAAGACGGAGAAAGAGAGAAAGCAATAAGAAAGAGAGAAAAAAAGCCTGGCCAAGCTGGTTTGCCACACTCTCTCACATGCATAGGTTCAATGCATCTCATGCCATCCTCCCCCTGCCGTCCAGGAGTGAGCTAGTGAACCATGTGAATCATCCCCGCCGCGCAGGTACATAGTCTGCGTGGTGTACGTACATATGTGTGCAAAGTACATGGTCCGTCCTCCCCGCACTTTCCATTTGTCCGCGAAAAAAATACACGCGTCCTTCGCTTGCCAAGCCCAATTCCACAAAGGAACGTCATCGAATCGTTCGCGACGTCACCCTCCTAGCACCACTTCCCATCACTTCGCGTCCGCGTAGAACTGCTCCGTTCTTTTTGTTTCCTTCCTCCCCCCCCCCCTTCCGACAGATGGGGAGTTGAACGAGGATTATTGGTGATTGGGTGGGGAGAAGTGAAAGGGGGGAAGAGAGATGAGGTTCCGCTTTCCGAAGGGAGGGTCAAAATCGACTCGCTTCTTCACGCAGCTGGGTAGTCCACGGCGGCGACTCCTCTGCTCGAAGGATTTTTAGGGTGCAGTAACAATCGCCACCTTTGCAAACCGTGTGGAACCACAGTGTTTTACATTTCCCTCCCCCTGTCAGCACACACACACACGCGCATGACGACTTAACTACCGATTCCTTTTTTGCGAAGAAAAAAGCCACCGCCGAGTGTGCGTGCACGTGCGCGGAGTTGAGGATTTTCTTCTTTTTTTCTCCAAAAGCGTAATGGGGGGCGGGGGCCATGTCAATGTCACGTCAGGTCACGTCACACACAGACCGCCCCTCAAAAGAAGCGATCGTCATGATGTGCTTTTAGCAAGGCGGGAGACACATGCGCTCACGATTCGTCACTCGATCTGTGGCAGCGGAGTTGCCAGCTCACCTGTGATGTCGCGGCACGCGATTAACGAACAAAAACAAAAACAAAAATGGACGGGCTGGGAGAGCCACGGTGAACCGCAAGGACAGTGTGGCCGCCGACAGCGCCGCATTCGTCAGCGGAGAACGCGCCTGCCCCACTCGGCAGCGGGAGTAGATGAAGGAGGCGCGCCCGGTGGCCTGTCTTCCTCTCTCCGCCTCTCAGCTCCGGTCGATGTGGCCGTGTACCTCTCGATTCCGGATGTCATATCGACGGTTTTCTGCTCGCTCATGTGCCCAAGTCTGACGGCTCTTCCACTGGCAACATGCTTTAGGTAAGCAAGAGATGCCGAGGGAGGTTCTGTAGATTCCGTGCACAAGAGCTACAACTACCTATGCAGGGACGATGAAATTGGTTCAGCTTGTGGACAAAACTCTCCCGCTTAGTCAGGAAAGTTTTTTCAATGCCGGCGCCGCCACATCACCGCCACATCAAGCACACACAGCTGTGAGAATGACGGAGGAATCCACGAAGAACCGCGAGACCATGTTCCCTCGCTCTCCATATTTTTTCTTTATTCTTCTGGGCATCATTTGTTGCGGCGGCGGAAAGCAATTGCAAATAATGGGAGATTCAATAAACGATGCAGTGTTTTGTCGCGTCGACAGCTTTTGCATCTGAGGAGGCAATAAATTGTAATGACGAGTCATATTTTTTTTTTTTTTTGGGGGGGGGGGGTGTAGATATTGTATGTGAGGGTTATGTAACTTGAAAATGAAGGGCCTGTGGTCCGCCTCTTTGGCCAATCAGCTTCTTTGCTTACATTCTATTGTGGACGCTAATTCATGAACTTCAGTATCTACAATATCTATGACGGCGATGACCAAGAGCTAGTCTGCACAAAAATTAGCGTGCAAACTTTTCTACACTTTCCTCTACATGCCTAGAAGGTCGTTGCTCCGTTGCTGTATATAGTGATAGTTCACGTTCTTATGTATGCACCGAGGCCAATAAAACCTCTGTGTCTCTGCGCCAATCTTAAGGGCTCTAACAAGCGCAGCACACTCCACATCTTATGCTTCCTGATTGCATCCTATGTGAGTTTCAATCCCAACCCAAGCTTCCTTCGAACGCCACACCACTGCGCAGCCCACACTGCACCCAGCTCCGTCCGAGATTCATCCATCCACAGTGCACGGCCTGGCCGGTCTTTCCCAGCTTCCTCCTTGGCCATCTCTCGACTGAGAGTGACTTTTGAGCAGCGAGTGGCTCTGCATCTGCGGCGCATGTCACCTCTCGCGGCCCAGAGGGGCTCAGAAAGACGGCCAGAGGCTCGGAAAGACGGCCAGAGGGACTCGGAAAGACGGCCAGACGGCGCCAATCTCACTAGGAACTCCAGCCAGCTTTCTTGCTTGATCTCCAACTGGGAGTGACGTCCAGACGTAGATACCGTATCAACCTAGCCGTCTTGGTGCGGTCATGGCGCTGCGTTAGCGCTACTAGATATGTATGCAGTGCTAATTTGCACCAGCACAATATCAAAATCGGCAAGGGGAGAGGGTGGGGGAGAGACGTCGGGGTCATTCACGTCCGGCGCGCTCAATTTTCGCATCACATGTTAGAACTCTCCGCCCTGCCAACGGAAGTCATACTCAACTCCGTCATGCATCCTCACCAGATTCCTCGGCATCAGTAACTTGTGGGGATTCTACTGCATATATATGTACGCGTGGGGGTTTTCCAGTCAAACCTAGCACTCCGTCTAGTACCGGTACATAGCAGCTGACATACATACTTCTAGACGGTACCGTCTTCCACGCCTCTGTCCTCGCTGGCCTTTCAGATCCCGCGCCGGGCCAGCCAAGCTATCGATCAGAGGGGGCGAGGCTGCTGTGTATCTAGAGAGATGTCCGCTGGTGTGCAGGCCTAGCTGCCGCCGCTTGTATGCGACTCACCGCTGGTACGCGAGGGGCAGTAGCGTTTCCAAAGATACTGGTAGTGAGTCCACTCTTTGGCCGACTGCAAGCTGATGGCAGAGAGTAGTATCGAGAGTTCATAGTCGTTTGCAGGTGGCACCGAACACTCGAGAACAGAGGCGGGTTGTACTACTGCCGTGGCTCCTGGTATACCGATAGCAGTTGACCTTCCAACCCTCCTTTATATTGCCCCATATCCAAATCTGCATCCTCCCGTAGTGGTTAGTCGTCGCGAAACGAGATACATAGGACTTGGAGGGAAGTTCATTCGGCCGAATTTTCTCAGTAACGTGACGCTGGAAAATGCCAAGCGCGAAGCGCACTAGCTCGGCTATGGCGTCGCCTAAGAGTGCGTGTGCCTCTTAAGTGAGTTATTAATACGGTACCGCAAATCGTCTTGCCCGGTCGTTCGGTCTCAGAGACACCACACCGGACCCCAGCATGGGCGTGCCCTGGTTGGTTGTCCGGAAAACAACATGTAATCTCTCGAGCCTGGGTGTTGACTAGAACTTGAAGCTCAGAGGCTATGAAGGACCGGTATTTCATTAGATACATACATCTTACGGTCGATCAAAGTGAGTGAGAGCCCATGATCCGGCGTTGCACCCCAATATCTTCACTGGCGACGGAAAAGCTTACAATATCAGCACCGAAAAAGAAAAGAAAAGCAACTCTAAATAAAAGAGATAAAAAGAGAACGGAACGGAAAAATAGGTACAGAGATATATACGCACGTATATATGTATATATATCGGCACATGCTCAAGCTAACGAGCCACTACAAAGTCAAACCGTGAATACGGAGAGAAAAAAAAAAGAAAAAAAAACCGAATCAGTCCAAAGAAATTTCAAATTCAAGTTCGTCCATAACCCTAGTAATCCAAATAAAAGCATAAGAAAACGAGTTGCCCAAGGAAAAGAACAGAATCAATCGGCCCACCTCCTCTCCCTGCCCCCTGGCCCGCCCTCGACCCGCCGTCCCTCGACAACCTTCCTCCAATCCCTCCACTCCTGCGCGATCTCCTCGAGGACGCCGCCCATGACACTGGCACTCGCCATGAGTCCGTGGCCCTCCGTGGGCAGCACGCGCACTTCGCACCGTCGCATCGTCTTCCCGAGCCAACGGACGTTGTCGACGGGGACGCGGGCGTCCTTCGCGCCGTGATGGATGACGACTTCGCGCGTGATGTCGACGTACCTGAACCCTACCGGGCGGTTGCGCTCGAGACACACGAGGAGGTCGACGGCCGGGTTGGCGTTGCGGGTGGAGAGCGTCCAGATCGCGCATGTCAGGCGCTCGTCGTACGAGGATTGGCGCTCTTTTTCCTGCGCGGCGGTGATGGCCGCAAGTAGAAGGCTTGCCTCGATGTCCTCCGGTGCTTGCGGGTTCGCCGGGTCGTCGCAGGGCGGGTCGCTGCCGATTGGCTGATGGTTCGTTGTCAAGGTGGGCCGGTCTCTGGCGGCGGACGGATCGGCGGCTTTCTGTGGCGCGGCGGCGGCGGCGGCGCGCCGCTTTGTGCGGCGGGCGCTGTTGCGCGGGAGGGAGGTAGTCAGGGAGCTGGAGGTGGCGGACATGAACGGGGAGTTGGCGGCCTTGAGGAGCGGCGTCGGGAGTGCTCGGAGGATGCGCTGGCTTGTGGGGATGCTGCCCGGTCGCTCGCCCTTGTTCTCGTCGGTGGTGACAACGCTTTCCATCTGGCTCGGGGGAATCCACGGGGCCAGAAGGTGGATCTTGCCCCTGATGTGGCCGGGCATTCGGAGCGCGGTGGCAAGCGCGTAGATTGCGCCGGCGGAGTGCGCGAGGATCGAGAACTTTGTGATCTTGAGCGACTGGCAGACGTAGAGGACGTCGTCCGGCCAGTTCAGAACCGCGCGCTCGCTCTCGTCTATAGAATCGGACTCGCCGACGCCGGGACGGTCGGGCGTGATCAGCCGCAGTCCGAGGGTGAGCGCGAGCTCGTCGTAGAACGCGGTGACGTAGCGCGTCAACCCCATGCCCACACACACGAACACGGCGAACCCCTGCGGATCTCCCACCTCGCTGAAGGAAATGGTTCGGCCGGTGGGCATCCGGATCTTCTGGCTCAGCCGCGGCGAACACAGATACGCGTCGACGGCATCGTCGATCGAGTCTGCGGAGCCGGGCCGGTCGTGCTGCAGTGTGTCGGCGGTGCTGCCTTGGAACGAGGGACGCGGCGGCGATGTTGCGGCCGTGGTCGCGTGGATGTATCCATGCGGCGGCACGTACTGGCTGTCGCTCTTGCGCTTCGCGAACCCGTCCAGCGCCGTCCCCGAAACCTTCGCATCGGCACTGTGTCTCTTCGAGATCTTGCCCGCGGGCAGACTCTCGGGCCGCTTCGGGAACCCCTTGGATCCGCGCTTCCCTTTCGGTTCGTCCCGGTACTTGGCCAAGTCCGGTGGCGGCGGTGCCGCCTCTCTGTCATCAAACGCGGCTGCCGCCGGAAAGCTCGGCGAGCCGAACGGACCCTTATAGATCGGCGCGGCGGAGGTCACGATGGCCTCGGGAAAACCCGCCTGCTGCGAGCGCGGGTTGTCGCTCCCCTTTCCATAGCTCGAGCTCCGCTGGGGTATGTCTTTCCCTCCTGCACTTGCCCTTGGGGCCGGCCGCTTTCCCTCCGCATTCCGCATCCTCTCGCGCGACGAAACCACGCTCAGCCTGCCGCTGCCGCTCCGGTCCCCGCTCTGCCCGCTCACGGTCGAATCCCTGCTGTGCCGGCGCTCGTGGTCGGGGCCGCGGTTCATGTACGTCCGAACGTACGACGGAATATCGACGCCGCCCTTCGTCCCCACGCTGATCCCCGACTGGTGGCTGCTGCGCCTCGAGTGCGACAGGCTCTCGTTCTTCGTGTGGGTCGAGAAGCCGCTGGGCGGCTTCGACGTCCTAACCACCGGCGCCATCGCCGCATCGTCAGGATGCAGGTACGCTCCCGCCTCGTCGTCCGGAGCCGCGGTGTCAACCCGCTCCCCCGGTGGCGCGAGGGATCCGTACAGGAACGGATTGTGCAACGGCGACGGCTGCAGCTTCGACAGCTGGTCCACGAGCGAGGTGATCACCTCTGGCGAGGCGGCGGCCGTGGAGCCCGGCGTCAACATGTGGTTGGGAGCCGAGCGGCGGCGAGAGCCGCCTTCGCGACGCGGGCGAGAGGAGGACTGGTGCGAGTGGCGCTGCGGGGACCTGGCCCGCGACCGCGGAGGCGAGGGCGGCGAGAGCATCTCCGTCGTCGTGGTCATGGTATTCATCGTTGGTGTATGTATGTCCTCCGGAGCCCGAGCCTGTTCGCGGATTTCCCCCGCTGCGATATCTCCCCCTTCGGTTTCCTTCCTTCCGTGTTTCCTTGCCTTACGCTCACTTTGGTCTCCGTGGGGGACCGTATTGGACCGCGAGTTCGTCAGTCAGGGGTAAATCGTATGTGAGTTCCGTGGGTAGGTACAGCCACCCACAGCTTTCGCAGCAACCCTCGGAAAGAAAGAACAAGAACAAGAACAAGAACAAGAAGGAGAAGGAGAAGGAAAAAACAAAGGGAGATTCCCTCTGCGTCTCCCGGTGCACACTGGTGAGGAAGTGGGGGGGGGATCGGTCGGTTGGGTGTCTCGCAGTGGTCTCCGTCCTTCTCTGTCTCGATAACTCAGCACAGCAAACCAACCGATTCCTCCGCGTTCGCTGGACAACAACAACCGCGGGTACGCAGAAGGGGGGAGGGGGGACAGATGAGGAGGCTAAGAGGGTGGGGACAGCAGCAAGCAGATAAACGCGTCGGGAAGGGAAGGGAAAGAAGAGGGCGCGGAGAGACAGACGGAGAAGAGAGAAGAGAGACACACACATCCTTCCCTCCCTCCCTCTCTGACCTGCTCTATGTGCCTCCCTTCCCCTGCCGGACTCCGCATTGCTTTACTCCGTGTCTCTGGCTCGAGAGTACTTCGTGTGCACGGACCCGGAACATGCTAGCAGAAGAAAAGAAGGCATGAAATTTGGGGCCAGTGGTACGGGTGCGTCACAAGATCCCTCCGGAACCGAACCGGTTGGGAGAGGGTGAGCGACATATTCACAGACGCAGATGTGTAAAATCCGCAGGGAAACATCTCATCCCCATCCTCATCCCCACCCTCATCGCACATCTAGATGTAGATTGTATGTATATGGATGCATCTACCATGCGGCCCCTGCAGCCGGACGGGCACATGCTGGAAGATGCTTCGCATAGAATATATCTATACTAGACAGCTGCCTGTCTCGTCTTGGGTCGCACTCGTCGTGATCCAACACATTTGGTCCTCATCCTTAGTCAACTACTGTAACCAAGTCCATTCTTTTCGATCTCGGTCCTGCCCACGCAAGCAAATGCCAGAGGTCATACTTATGCAAGAAAAAAAAAAGAAGAAAAAGAGAAAACGATGAGTACGAGCTGTGCATAGACAACACCCGAGCACGACACGAACGATAGGTACGATCCGAAACACCCGCCCTCCCCCTGGTAGCAAATCCGCAGAATCCAATCGCGCAACGGAACATAACACAACAGCGCACACTGCGCAAGGGAAAGAAGTCGATATATTCTCAAAGTTTCATTAGTAGTTGCTGTAGCGAAAGTGCAATACTCGGTCCATCTTCAGTTCAAGAAGTGCACAGTGCCAAACACGCATCCACAGCCGCGCCAACCCTATGCGGCGCATGCCCATCAGTATATGTCCCGTCACTTGAGCATTCGCGATAAAGGAAAAAGAGGAAACAGCAAGAAAAAAAAAAAGAGACAAAACTTACTGCCCCTCCTTCATATTGACAACATCGCACACAACGTCCCTGTCCAGCGCCGGAAACATGCGCATGAGCGTTTCGACTACATGCTCGTACTCCATTCTCCCGATCCGGGCTGCCTCTTCGGTTTCCGCGCTGGCCTGTCGCGCTGCTGCCTCTTCGGCTGAGAGTTTGCTGCCCTTTCCGTCCAGCCTCCTCCGAGCGTTGGGCTGGTGGCGGCGTCCTCCGACTGCGGTGAGCAGTGCATCGTCGGGATCCGGGTTCGGTGAGTGTCTGGGCGTGTTGCCGGGCTGCGGCGTGACAGCGGGGCCGTGGGAGGAGGAACCGTCGTCGGCGAAGATGCGGCCGATGGTGGTCAACGGCTTCTGGAGCGTGCGCAAGAGCCCCGCAACGGCCACTTTCTCCTCGCCGCCTTCGGCATCGGTGTTTTCCCGAGGAGCCCTGGTGTCGCGCTGCTCTGTTGATCGGCGCGGTTTTGGGGGCGGCGAGGGGGGCGGCGGGCGCTCGGCTATCTCCGCAACTGCGGCTTCGACGTTTGCCTCGAACTCTTCGGGGGATATCGTGAGGGATGACCGGTCGAGGCTCTCGATGAATTGAACCGCACCCATCTAGCGGTCCGAAAGTCAGCCCACCCTGTGATGCCACTCCGGCGCCGTGTCTCCGTACCAGGGAACTCAGATAGTATCCCGCCTCGCCCGTGAGTTTGTCCGGGTTTCGGAACCGCAATATGTATTGCACATTGCTGACCAGATGCTCCGGATTCGCACGCAGCACTACGTAGATGAGCAGTGGCACGAACTTGTCCGCGCTCTCCTCGCTCTTCGAGTGTCGCAACAGCCCTGTCACAGGTAGTCAGCTTGTCGTGCCCCGGCGGAAGGCGACGGGCGGGAGGAGAACGGACCGAAGATCACCTTGCAGGAGTTGAGTACACAGATCACCTTATCCCTTGGAGCTCTGTAGCTGCCGATCTTGAGCATCTCCTTGACCGCCAGATCCAAAAACCGTCTGCCGCCCTCGCCGCTGACGGCATCCCCGATGTCCAGGTGCTCCTCGCGTATCCACGAGTATATCCGCACCTTCTGGGAGAGAATGCTGTCCCTCTCGACGTCCTCCTGGTGCTGTCCGCGCCGGCCCGGGAACCGCTCGTCGAAGCGCGCCTTCCCGTCGAGGAGCGGGATCTCGGGCGAGAACGTCTGCGTGTACAGCCGATTCATCACGAGCTTCTCCATCCCTTCCATCGCGTTGTCGATCTCGACGTCGCCGACCTCTCTCCATATGTCGCACTGGTCCATCTTGGCGTATATGAACGTCAGGAAATCACGGATGATCTTGACCTGCTCATGCACCATCCACTGCTTCTTCGCGAACTCCAACAGGAAACTCCGCAGAAACTTGGCGACGGGGTCGGCCGACCGGTGCCGTAATTGCGACAGGAACCGGTGGAAGTCGAACGGTAGGTCCTCATCGGGCGGTGGGGGTCGGTGCGCCGTAGATTTGCTTGCGGATATACTATTTATGCTGCGGCCCGAATGGGACTGCTGTGTGAGCGGCGGCTTCTCGGATAGCTGTCCGCACGCCGGGGCTGTCGGCTGAGGCGCGTACTCTGGCTCGTTTCCGGATTCTGCCGATAGCGACGAGCTTCGCGGGGGGTGCACGGGCGGCGCTGCCATGACCGGAGAGCGCACCGGCGACGCGGATGGGATGCGCTGCAGCCGCTCGCCCACGATGGAGGCGCGGTGGCTCTTTTCGAACAGATCGTGGATGACCGACCGGGTGCCATCGTTCTCGTCGTCGGAAGAGGGCTGTGATTTTCCGCCGGCGTTCGCACCCCCGAACGCGGCCGCCAGTCCGGGCGAAGGCGAGCTCGGCCGACTAGGAAGCGGTGTGGCGGGCGGCTGGTCAAGGTATATGCGGCCGTTTGGAGAGACGTCCGGGATTAGTGAGCTCCCCCGGGGCAGATCCTTGGGCGGCAGATCCTTCGGCGGTGGAGCGGGGGGAGGCGGAGATGCAACCAATGGCTTCTCCGGAGGCGCGTCCTTCACCGGCGTTGGAGGGCGAAAATCGTCCGTTTCGGCAGGCTTCAGGCTGATGTTGGTGAGGGGAGGAGGAGCAACCGTGAGTGTTGAAGCTAAAGCCGACAGCTCGGCGTCCGTATCCGCGTTCAGCCGTAGAGCTGGAACTGGCGTCGGGACGGAAACGGAACCCTCATCCGCCAACGGTGACGCAGGGCCGTCCGCGTTGCTGGGGAGCTTCCCCGCCCCGTCCGTTGCAGCTGTTTCAGCCTCTTTCGACGTGATTGGAGACTCGGTCACGTCCATGCCCTCGCCCGTTTCCCCCTCCGCCGCTCCCTTCTCGTCCTCCCGCTCCTCCACGTGTAGATCCGTCTTCTTATCGGACGCGTGCTCCGGTAGGGGCGCGGTGGTGGTGTCGGCCAGGCTGCCGGACGGGGAGGGGAGCAGATCGAATTGGACGACCATCACGGCGAGCGACACGACTACGAACGCCGGCGGAGCTCGCTGGGTGATGGAACCGTAGCGGGGTGGATAGTGTGTGGTGGTGGTTAGTGGATGGTGCGGCTGTGTGCGATGTCTCGTCTCAGGAGGTCTGTTGTTCTCCGCTTCCGTCTGGACTGGCCTGGGTTGTCTGTTGGTCGCTTGCTCGGTTTGCGTGGTTCTGGTCCACCGCTCTCAAGGTATCGTCATGCTATCTAAGCCCCCTCCCGTCTTAGCTGGCCCCGTCTTCGACACGTGCTAACGCCCCCGGAACTTGCCGCGAACGAATTTCACCTTCAGAGATTCAAAGGGCTGGCCGATCGCCTTCGTTTTTTTTTGTCCAACGGTGAGAGCAGATGCTCGAACACAGACTGCAAGAGACACCCCCGCTCCCCGCTGGCGGAGAGGAGAGATGCCGTCGCCACCTCCGATGACGCGTAAAGTACTCGCGATCCATCTATGTCTGCTGGGTGCGGTGCGGATGAGTCGCATCGCTGACGTCGGTAGATTACATACGGCAATCTAACGTATGTACATCGTGTAGAGTGCCTCAAATTACCTTAGCAGGGCGGCAGGAGATGGCACGACGGCAGAAGGCGTCGCTGAAACCGCAGAAATGGGCGACATCGAGTGATTTGCTGTGGATAGCGGAAAAGCTTGAATCCTTCTATTTTAGATTGCGCGGTTCCAGATGCAGTTTCGCGATCTGTGGCAAATGTGGGATATGTGGGAGCATCCCGTGCGGTGCTATTCTAGTCTGTGTATATATGTACATCTTAAGTTTTGTGTGATATTGTATTTGGAATGGTCACTTGTTCTTCCTTACAGCAAGTGTGTATCTAGAGCATCCATTGCAAAATCTTAACCCGTTTGGTGCACACCGTTCACTGGTATTCTCGCCATTTGTCCGCTACATATGCAGACATCGCTCCGTCCGAAAGCTCGCAGTGGTCCTAGTGCACCGGCTTCGCCACAGAAATCTGCGTGATGCGAGTGTGTCCCAGTTGCCACAAAGTATCCTCCAGCTTGCCGTCCCTATCGAGTTTCTCGACGTCGTCTCCGCCGCCGATGCTCCTTCCCGCGACCAAGACATTCTGTCTTCCCATTAGCCCCGACCGCCCTGCCGGGGTAGGAAGCAGAACCTACCGGAACCGTTGCTCTGCCAGTGATAGCCTCCAATTCCTTCTGCACCTGCATTCCATTCGCCTTCAAGTCCAACTCGACAACGAACGGCGGCGGCACGATAGTGTACTTCTCCAGAAGCAGCGCCTTGGCCTTCTTCGAGTACGGACAGTAGCTCTTGGAGAACACCACAACGGCGTGTTGCTGCAGGAGCGCCGTGATCTCGGCGCGCGCTTCGACGTACACCGCAGCCGGTGGCGGCGGCGCGCTCGCCGCGAGACGCTCCGCCTCGGTGACGGTGCGCAGCGTGCGCAGGTACGGGTACGGCGCCGGCGAGTGGTACACCATGAACAGCGTCAGCGCGAGGACCGTCACCAGCGCGACGAGCAGGGCTTTGGTGCGGCGCAGGGACGGCATCGTGGGCAAGGGAGCAAGCGAGTGTGGTGACGGTGAGAAGGTGGTGAAGGGAGGTGTTGTTCAGCGAAGGACGGAGTGGAGAAGGTTGGTTGATACCACGGGGGCAGGGTGACTTTGACCCGTGATATTTGACGCCGTCGTCTCTCGTGCCGCCCCCTGGGCTGATTCTGCTAGTGCGTGGGGCATGCAAGCAGGATGGAATGTGTTGGTGGGCATTCGAATCCAACTAGCCTCTTTCGTTGTGTTCTTTCTTCAGCTGAGATTCGGCATCGCGTTGCGTAGATACTAGATATTCAACTAGACTATTACATGGTCGCTCTCTTGTAACTGTTCTACGATGTCACTAGGATGTCTGCTGCTTCGGAGCTGGCGGCTTGGCAGGATGTCAATGGCGGCCCAGCCACGGGATCTGCAGCACCGACAGGAGCGAAGACTGGGATGACTAACACAAGGAGTCCAAGTTCGAATGCTGAGCGGTTCTCGACGTCCATCAGACCGACAGTTTACTCGCCGGATGTGCCACTCTACTGCGCCCCTTGCGCATTTACATATGTGCGCAGGCTTGAAGGAAAGAAAAGTGGCACTTTGCGTGCTCGCGTGGTGGATTGCCATCGCCTCCACCAGAACCAGCTGCACGGTACCAAAAAATCAGTGAAGTCGTGCATTTCCCTGATCGATGGAGCTCTCAAAATGGCACGTCTATCTGAGCAGTGGGGGAAGGAGGTGCGGGAATGGACAGACAGGAGAGTTTTTCTTACCTTTTCCGCCCAACCTGTCGTGCTAACCCTCCCGCGGAGGAGCCTCTGCTGCCGACTGCTGGAAGGTGAGCAGCGACGCTAATATATGCCATCTGCCATCGCCCCCGCTGCGAATGGACGCTCCTCCGTCCGCTCGGCCTGTCCCGAGAGCGAGGGGAGCAACAAGGAAACAACAGGCGGAAAGACACGCACCTGCTTAGGCTCTCCTGCAGAGGATATGTAGGTGCGCATCACGATGAGGATGATGATCCATTGGTCGCACACAGCCCTGCTGGACCACGGCGATGTTATGTACAGCGTAGATGCGTACATATCAGGATCTCGCCTGTCCCCCGTGTCAATGGGAGTGGTGTGAAGATGTGATGGTTCTTCCGCCGTCGAGCGGGTGACGGGCAATGACTGCGGGCGCCGACGCACTAGCCGCCGCCACCGTGTTTCGCGGCGCAGCGGATGCCGACAAGGGGCCGTTGGACCGTCGTTTCGAAGAGCCAATCGCCGATCGGCTAGATACATAGCTCCGGAGCAGCCACGCCTCCGGGGGCCCATGCAGCGCAGGCGACCGCGCGTGGGGAAGGTGCCACAGACCACGGTAGTTGGCGTCCCGTATCTATGTAGAGTAGATTGCGGCTCCGTCCGCTGCGTGGTTAGATGGTCTAGATATGCAACGAACGTTCTGAGCGCCCGGTACGAGTGCCGACTGCCACCGGAAGAGCCGGAACCCGTCAGAAACGCGTCCTGCCGCGGAGAACAGGGGAAAAGAGGAAGGAAAGGAGGAAAACGGACCGTTCTCGTCGCATATCATACATGCGCCCATCGCTGACCTTGCAGACATTCGTCGGGCCTGCCTTACGTCAGCTTGCAAACGCCGGAGAGGACATGTCGCTAGATACATGGCATCTGCTCGAGCGAGCGCTGGAGTGGGAAAGCCCTCATGCGGCAGCAGCCGCAAAGAGGAGGAAGCTCGAGCAGCCCTGCCCCGATCCGGATCCGGCTTATGGGCGCACAGGAGTCAGAACAGGTGGATGCTGGCTGTGCGCATACGAGCAGCGTCCGGAAACGCCGGTCGAGCCCGGCCGTGCGGGCTGCGGATCGTCTACGCGCACCGGCGGGCGTCCATCCGGGTGCCGGCTGGGCGGCCGGATGCCGCCTGCGCGCTTCTCCGAGAGTCTGGCCCCGCGTCGGGCGAACTGGGCCCGGCAGCTCCGACCGGCCCGGGCGGCGGGAAGGGCTGCGGGCCGAGGGCCGAGGGCCGTCCCCACCAGCCTTCGCCAGGATTGCGGGCCCTGTGCTCGGCGAGCACCCTTGGAAGCGCCGCAGGACTGGGGGCTCTGCTCGGATCCTCCCGCAGTGTCGCCAACGATGGATGTGGTGACCGGCACCGTGCCCGGCGTGGCACCGGTCCTTGCAGCGGGAGCCTCGGCTCGTCGTGGATGCCCAACCAGGCCGGCACTTCCGAGCTGCTGAACTCGAGCCCAGCGATGGCGGGCGAGCACCGGGTGCACGTGATGCTTCGACAGCTCTCCAGACGTTTTCCGAGCGAGGCTGAATGCAAGCAATGCGGGGGCAAGGAGCACGCGTGCGTCCGCCGCCATACTGTCCTTCTCGGCCTCGTTGATCTGTCGGAGCCGTCGGACACTTCTGTGGCCGCTCCAAGCCCCATCGGGCTTGCACGCGGCTGACGACATCGAGTGCTGTCCTCGAGCGTGTTGGCGGCTCTTGCTGGCAAAACAGCCAGCCGCCAGAAGGAAGTTGGTTAGCACGACGGACCGGATCCCGGGGGGAAGACGGATCGATCGCCGACACCACCCACCTCTCCGGAGGGGTATCGTCTCCTTCTGCCTTCCGACCACCGGCCATGGCAGTCTGGAGTACGTACGGTCCACTGCGTTGGGCTCGGTCTGGCCGCGTGGCGTTGTGGGTGCAGGGCTCGTTGGATCTGTCCGAGCTGTGGGCCGCGGCTGGGAGTCGTCACTGTCCGCCGACTGGTGGCGAAATCGTCATTATCCGCCGACCGGTGGCGAAATCGTCACCATCCGCTGACTGGTGATGGTGTTGATCCGCCGACCAGAGTTTGGGCAGATGCGACCGCTGCCTGTTCTCTCCGCCCCCAAGGCACCGGCTCCCGTAGCGAGGCGTGAGCGCACGAGCAGCTGCCACGCATCCACGCCCCACGTGCATCCTGCCCGATGGCTGTCCGGTCCTGCTCCCCCAAGACACTGGCTGGTACGCCGTCCCCTCCTCCTTCTCGCGCCTCCAGCTAGCTATGCAGCCATCTGTGCACCGTCCCTTGGAGGAATCCGATTCCCTGAGCCCCTCCGTGGCGATCCCTGCCCCGCGGACCGAGGGAACAGCAGAGCGCTGCTGATACTCGCGTTAGTGCGCATCGATTAAATACTGCGCTCTGCGTCCAACCGTCTCCCGGGCGGCGACTGCTTTCCGCACTCCGTCCGCACCCCACATCGCCCCCGGATTCCTCTGCGCTGTCCGAAGCCAACTGTCTAGTTATGTCGAGCGGTCCACGGAGCCCGGAGACGTCGCCCGAAAGTCTCCCCGAAGCCAGCCTTGCGCCTATCGCTGCCGATCCCGCCCTGGTGCGTGCTGCGTGCCCTGCCCTGCCTGTGCGAATGCTGCTGCTGACTCCCCTTCAGTGTGACTCGGGCTCGAGCGACTATGACATAGAGTGAATCGAACACCCGGCACGCTACCCGAGGCACGCATCGGCTTACACGCGAGCAGCGAGACATTCTCGGTCACGTCTTCGGTCTTCGAGTTCCGCCACGAGAACGGTGAGCATGCTCCGAGTCGAGCTGCGCGTCGGGAGGCGATCGCGAGCACGGAGGGCTGATGATGGATGCAAAAACGACTGCATATGTACCAGGCCGGACGTACCATCGCTACAAGGAGGGAGCGTACTTTCTGCCCAACGACGAGGTGAGGGCACGCCCGCTTCCGAAACGGTCCGTTGTGAATGCTGCGCTAACACTTGCCTATCCAAAGGCAGAGAAAGACCGGTACGGAGGCTCGGGTCCAGCACTGCAAAGATCAACTGCTAACGGACGACCGCGGTAGACTTGACGCTGTTTGTGCCTTCAATGCGTTCTGTTGCTTGTTGCTTGTTTTTTTTATTTTAATGGCTGGCCGTGTGCATGCTCACCGGAGATTGCCAGATTCACCACTTGTTCCGCCTCCTCCTCGATGGGAATCTCTGTCTGGCGCCCCTGGAGAATCCGCGGCGCATCCTGGATGTTGGTACGGGCACGGGAATCTGGGCGATTGAGATGGCAGAGTCAGTCCCTCGGGCGGGGGTACGCGCAGCATCGGGGTAACGGCTCCAGCTGACAGGCCCATAGTCTCTACCCGGAGGCCACGGTCATCGGAACAGACCTCTCTCCAATCCAGCCCGAGTGGTATGTGGTCCGAATTCCTGGGCGCATTGCGTGCTTGATCGGCTGACGTTTCGCATAGGGTGCCGGAAGTATGCTGTCCCGCAGATCCGAGCGTGGGCTTTTCGCGACGCTGATAATGTCCGCTCAGAACTGCATGTTCGAGATAGATGACGCCGAGAGCAAATGGATGTACCCGCCAGTGAGTGTCCCCTCCGTCCATAGCTGGGTCGCTGCGACGGACCAATCCACGCCAGCCCGTTTCTGGACGCTATTGACTTGTGGATGCTGGGAAATAGGATTTCTTCGACTTCATCCACAGCCGGCATCTGGCACAATCGATAAAAAACTGGGAGCTGTACGCTTCGCAGCTGTTTCGGTGGGTCCGCACTTGCTCCCTATCGGTCCGATCCCGCGATCTGACCGAGCTTGCGAAGGCACACCAAACCGGGCGGATACGTAGAGCTCGCCGAACACGACTACACCCTGCACTCCGACGATGGCACGTACCGACCCGACACGCCTCTCTACCGATACATGCACCTCGTCTCGGAAGCCGCGGTCATGGCAGGGTACACCGAAATCGCACCTGCGGTGGGTCGGCTCCTCCAGCGCGCGGGCTTCGTCGACGTCAAGACCACGGTCAAAAAGGTGCCGTGGGCGCCGTGGCCACAGGACGAGAAGCTCAAGGAGCTGGGATACTGGTCGCTACTTGGACTGACGACCGCTGCGTTCGAGGCCTTCGGCATGGCTCTGTTTACACGCTACCATGGCTTCTCGGCCGAAGAGGCGAAGGAGATTTGCGCTCTGGCCAGGAAGGATGTGTGGGAAAAACGGGTGCATGCCTACCATCAACAGTGAGTCGTAGCCCCTACCGCCCTAAACCCCGGAAGACTAACGGGGCACGCGCAACTCCAGTTATATCACGACAGGGAGGAAACCGGAACAGGCTAGGGCAGCGGATAATTAGTGGCGGGGCTGGTGGGAAGAGAGGAGCTATACATATTCGGATTGGATTCGGAAAAGCAACAACAACCAAAAAATAAAATAAGACATGTTCATGCAAGATCACTCGGCTGGTGGTGGAAAGACAAGTGCTATTGTTTACTCCGGGTAAGGACACCGGGGCCAGGGCAGAAGTACGCGGCGCTGGCCAGGAAGTGGGTAGCTGCCCTAAAGCAGACGAGGCCTGAGGTGCGCATTGAAATCAGATGGTGCCCGGCCCATGAAGGAGTGGAGGGCAATGAGAAAGCGGATGAGTGGGCGAAGCAAGCA